>CETH01093313.1_pt1 | contig 36011 bp, 45 predicted proteins | sample 361461 | NCBI WGS metagenome assembly CETH01 (sample SAMEA2622695, study PRJEB7988) | marine metagenome | isolation source: saline water (ENVO:00002010), including
GAAGTGTAAGAAAATAGTCTTTTTGTAAATTATCATATGTCATTTTTTTTATTTTTTCACTATCTGACTGAAGTATGCGAATATCACAAACGCAATTTGTTAGTTTATTAGGTTCATTTTTTTTAAGAAGATGTAAAGAATAAATCAATATAGGATTTTTACAATTTGTATCAACACGTATTTTGAACATAATATATGATTAATATAATAATAATATACTCAAATCAATTTTTTATGATTTTAACTTAAAGATTATTTATATTTTACAATATATAAAATGTTGAGTTTATTTAGGCGAGCTTTTCTTAGTAAGAATGTTTGTAATTATAGTAAAAGTGTTATCTCTAGAAATCGTTTGAATTACAATAGTATTAGAGATACGAAGAGATATAGAGGTCCTCTTCAGGCAGCTATTTTAGATTGGAGTGGAACAACAGCCGATAAGTATGTTATTGCACCAGCGATTGTGTTTTATGATGTATTTAAGAAACATGGAGTACCAATTACTATGGATGAAGCTAGATTACCAATGGGATTGAGAAAGGATTTACATATTGCAAAGATTTTGGAGATTCCTGAAGTAAGAGATCGTTGGACCGAGATAAAGGGAAATGAGCCAACACAAGAAGATGTTGATGTGTTGTTTGAAGATTTTGTACCAATGCAATTGGAATGTCTTCCTAAATATTCAGGTTTGTTACCTAATGTAGCAGAAACTGTGGATACATTACGAAACGATTATAATCTTAGAATTGGGTTATCTACAGGATTTACAAGAGAGATGGTAGATGTGTTGTTAGAGCATACAATCCCAGAAGGATTTGAACCAGATGTTACAGTAGCAGGAGATGAGGTGGAACAAGGTGCAAGACCAAAACCATTTATGGTTTATAGAAATTTGGACTTATTGGATGCTTGGCCTATTGAGTCTGTAGTAAAGGTTGATGATACCGTTGGTGGTGTAGGTGAAGGTCTTAATGCAGGATGTTGGGCGGTAGGTATAGCAAGATATAGTAATTATATGGGTATTAATACATATGAGGAGGAAGATGAGCTCTCAGAAAGTGAGATTAATGAGAGACTTGTTCATTCAAGAGAAATGTTATTGAATGCTGGAGCACATTATGTAATTGATACATTGGAAGACTTGCCAACTGTTGTAGAAATTATTAATCAGAATCTTGCTGATGGTGTTCGTCCATAAGAGAATAAGCATATTTTTTAACAGATTGTAGTTCTTTTTTATTTATTTTCCCGTATATAATAATATTTAGTTTATTAAAATTAAAGATATCATTTGCTACTTTTTTTATATGATTATTATTTATTTTATCATAAAGTTTGAATAGTTCATCAAAGTTTATGACTGGTTGTTTTTTAATATCAGAAACAAGTTGATCGCTATAAAAACTGGCGACATCTAATAAATCTTCATGATCTATTAATGTATTACCTTTTATAAAGTTTTTTGTTTTTATGATTTCTTTTCTGGGAATCCCATCAGATTTAATTTGTTTAAGATTATCTATAACTATTTTAATTGATTTAAAAACATTTTTAGGTGTTAATGTTAGAATAATATTAGAGTATCCACCATTATTATAAAATATAGATTCAGAATAAATTGAATATATAAGACCTTGTTTATCTCTTAAATCAATAAAAAGTTTAGAGCTCATTCCATCGGATAGATATGATTTGATAAGATTTAGTGTATGTTTATCTTTATGATAATATCCGAAGGCTGGAAATGATATAGATACATATGCTTGTTTTATACCTTCTTTTTCTTTATATATAACATTTGGTGTGTTATTTTTATAAACAAAGTTATGTATCGGTTCTATGTGAGTATTTTTATTATTTTTACCAAAGAGTTTATTAATTTTTTTATTAAGTGATTTATCAAAATTCCCTATAACAATGAGTGCCATATTATGAGGATGATAATATTGGTTATAGTGGTTTCTTAATTTATTGTGATCTATATATTTTATTGTTTTATTTGTACCTATAATAGATTTGTGGAGTGGATGATTCTTAAACAGATTTTCGTGAAGCAAGTCGTCTATAACAACAAAGGGATCGTCTAAGTCTTTTCTATATTCTTCAAGTATAACGTTGCGTTCCATATCAACATCTTTTTTTAGGAGAAGAGCATCAAAGACCATACTTGATATAATATCAAGACTTTTGTGTAAATATTTATTAGACGTTTTTATGTAATAGGATGTTACTTCTTTTCCAGTGGAAGCATTACATTGTGATCCCATATAATCAAGTATATAGGCGAGTTCATTAGAATCTTTTATTTTTTTTGTTCCTTTAAAAGGCATATGTTCTAAGAAATGTGATATACCTGCTACATTAGGTTCTTCATGAATAGCCCCTACATTAACAGATAATAGAATGACGCAATGTTTGTATGAATTATTATTTATAGTCATATATTTAAAACCGTTATCAAGTGTATATATATTGTCCATTATTATTTATATAACATTATATTATGAGTTCCATTTTAAATAAATGTGAAGATGATTGTCCAATATGTTTAGATGAATTAAAATATGATATAGCTGTTTTGAATTGTAAACATGAGTATCATTTTAAATGTATACAATTATGGTATGCAAAAAAAAATAAAGACGGAAAACATTTAAATTGTCCGATGTGTCATAATGAATATGCTGAAATAGTTAATGTTGTAAGACCTAAACCTATAGTGAAGCATCATTATGTAAAAAAAACAGAAGAACCTATAAAAAGTATTATTAATTGTGTAATTCAGTAATTAATTGCATTTTCCATCATTTATAAGTTGTGACAAATTATCATTATCTTCTTCTTCACTTTCAGCATCAACAACGACAACATCTTTAGTTTTAGGTTTTTCAGGAACTTTAAAGTTTCTATTATCCCAAACAATTTTACTTCTATTAGAATCCTTAGATAGAATATAAGCAAGTATGCCACCAAATATGCCCCATAACAAGAGCATTGTAAAGACAGATGCTTTTTTATTTATAATTTCAGCTTTTAATAATCCAATAGGGATTACACTTAGAATAATGAAAATAAGAGTGATGATTGTAATATTAATTCTACGTTCAGTTTTATCAACATCAAACTTTTTCATTTGTGCTTTTCTATCTTTAAGTTGAACTTCTGTAGAAGAGTCTATTATTTTGTCTTCATTTTCATCGATATTATCATTTTGTAAATCAATAAAATCATTGCTTGTTTGGAAAAGACGTAATGTTTGTTTATTTAGTTCAGTTTTATCATCATATAAATGACGAAGTTCTTTTAAAATAGTTTCTTTATTTTTTCTTAAAGCATTTATTCTGTTTCTTATGCGAGACATATCGCGTTTTTTCATAAAATCAGGATCTTCTTTGGTTTTGTATTTTTCATAAGCAACTCTAAGATCACTTTCAAGTAGAATAAGTTGTTTATTAAGATGATCGTATTTAGTTTTTAATTCATCAGCACTCATTATTATATATAATATAATAATAAAATAATAAATAATAAATTAATAAGCAGAGCGTAGAGATAATAAGAAAATTGCCATTACAATGAGTCCAACAATAATATCAGTTACAAGAAATCCAATATATACTTTTTTCTTATCTTTATAGATAGATTCTATTTGTTTAAGTTTTTCTGTATTTGTTAGAAGTTGGTCATCGTTTTGAAGTAGTGTGTTTAGTTGATCTTCTAATTCATTTTTGTTTTGTAGTATGAGACGTCTTTTTTTATCATTTTTATTAGAGACATTGTCATGTCTTTTAGCTTCATTTTGTATATCATCATATAATTCATTAATAATATCAAGTAGTATGCCATTGTATTTGATAACAAGTGGTCTATATTTATTTTGAGCGATGTTTTTGGAATTATATATGTTAGACGATCTATACATTAGAAATTTTTCATAGTATTCAAGATATGTATCAAGTGTTTTATTATATTTTTCAATTAATTCATCGACGTTTTGTTTACGTTGTGATTCAAACTCCATTATATATATAGTGAGAATATTATTTTAACATCATTCTTTTTTTTATATAGCGAATAAGCATTATAACTATTAATAATAAAACACTATTGAATATAATATATTTTGTAATACTTTTTTTTAATGATGATATATGTTCATCGTCATCATTGAGTGTAGCATTCTTTGATAGTAATGTGTCATTTGTGTTATGAATGAGATTTATATTAGAGTTGAGCTTATTTTGTTTTGAGGATATTGTTTTATTTTGTTCTCCAAGAAGCTTATTGTTTTTATCAATGACTTTATTATGAGTATCAATTGATTTATTGAGGAAGTCTATCATACTTTGTAGTTTATTTTTGTATTGTTCTACCTTATTTTTATACTGTATAGTGAGATCTTGATTTCGATCACGATATTTAATGAACCCATCATGTGCTTCATTATAGAGATTTAGTAGGTGATTAAATTGTTTTTTAAAATCAGTTTTTTGTTTTGTATTCATATGGATGATATCATTTGTTCCTTTCATCATTATATATATATGCGATAAAGATTTTACAAATCATTTCTATTTTTAATTCTTTTAATAATATCGGTTGTAGAGATACCATCTGTGTAATCAACTCTAATGAACTTTTTGTTTTTAATATTTTTACTTAAAAAAAGATACTTGTCGTTTTCGTGTTGATAATGTGCGTGAATATAGATATCTAATCCAAACTTATTCATAAATTCGTCTGTTGTTTCTAATGGAGCATCTAAAATAATATCATCTACATATTTACAAGCTTTAACAACTTCAGATCGTTCTTTCATAGTTAAAATGGGTGTTCTTTTATATTTAGCAACATCTTCATCAGAATGAAGACCTACAATAAGTTTATTACCATATTCTTTTGCTCTTTTTAGCAAACTAATATGACCGTAATGAAATAAGTCAGCAACCATTGTTACATAAACAGTTTTTTCTGTCATATTTTATAATTATATTAAAAATATTAAAATTTATCTCGCATCAGGATCATTAGCATAATGTGGTGATTGTTTGTTTTTATACCATTTACCAGTTTCTTTATCACATTTTTTCCATGGAGTATTCCAATGTTCGCCATATCTTTTTTTGATATAGTTATCAGTATCTACAAATCGTTTTGTTTTGATACCTTCAAGTATGCAATCGGTTGTTCCTTTGTTAAAATAGTCAATGTATTTTTTTTTAGAAAACAAATCAAGATGAAACTTTCTATTTTTATAATTATTATAAACGACACGTCCATAGAGCTCACCACCACCCCATTTAGGCATACCAAGGGAGCAAGTTCCTTTATATTTATCTACACGGTCTCCATTACAATCTATATAGTAATCTTCAAAAATAACTAAAATTTTAATTTCATTTGGTTTCCATTCAGCTTTTTCTAATTCTGATTTTAAATCTTTTGTGAAGATGACTCGTTTTTCATTTGGATCTTTTGCTAATTGTATTATTTTTTGAACACCTTCTTCATCAACCATAGCATCCATATCACCGTCAAATCCTATAAATTCACCTTTTTCTCTTAACCATCCTAATAAAGTTCCATCAGATATAGAGTAATTTATTTTATGTTCATCTGCAAATTGAGACCAGTATTGTATAACAGATTTAAATCCATATTCTTTATTGAAGTCTATACAATCATAGTCTTTAAACAATTCATTTTTAATACTATCTATATACATATTTGCTACAGATAATAATAATATCATAATAAGTAAATGAAAGTGTTTCATTATATAATATATAAATAATTTTAATTTACAACATCATAATTATAAATATCTATATGTAATTTGTTTTTAGAACTAAAATTAAGAACTGTAGGTTTTTTAATATTATTACTTATATATAATTTATAATGTGTATCTTTATGGATGATATTTTTTAATTTTTCTAATTTATCCTTACTTTCTACAAATATATCAATGTCTGTGTCCCAAGGTATAATACCATTGTGTCTTATAGAGCCAAGTAATGTTCCATAATATATAAAGTAAGTGATATTATGTTTATCAAATAAGTTAGTTATATAGAGTAATAATTCAGTTAAATGGTTCGCACAACAAGATGGTGTGAAATATTTTTTTGTTTTATAAAATTTACATCTTAAAGTATCCTTTGTACAACCATTACTTTTATTTATACTTGCTGGTTTGAAGTCTTTAATTTTAAATAGTTTTATATTAGGTCCATACCTTCTTTTTCCATGAGTCATATAATTATCACCATATAGTTGTTTTAATAAATCTAATTTATTAGGACCATATAACTTTTTATTGTAAAAATTGTATTTTTTTAGTGGAAATATTTCATCATATGGTATCGTTTTATTACCATATATAAAATTGTATAGTGTTATTTGTCTTTTATTATAAAATTGTTCAGTTACTCTTGAATTATATAGAGATACTAGAAGTATAATAAAGAATATGATAATATAATTTTTCATTATATAATAAAATAATAAAATAAATACCATATAATTTTATTACTAATATTATATGGTATTTATTTTAAATTGTATTTTAATAATAGAGTTAGTATTAATTATTTATGTAATGTATTTATTAAATAAAAATAGATTCATTGAACATTTTAATAGTGTTTCAGATAATCAAAAAATAGTTAATATATGGAATAAAAAGGAGTTTACAAAAGAAAATATTAACTATATAAACTCTTTCGCTACACATACTAGAAATGTAAAATCAAATACTAAATTTAATTTTGTTATTCATTCTATATTCAAGAACGAACGACCATTTATTAAAGAGTGGTTAGATTGGCATCTATTTTGTCTAGAAGGTGTTAATCATATTTATCTATATCAAAATGGTGATGATGCAAGAACGAGAGAAATTATAAAACCTTATATCGATAGGGGCTTAGTTACATTAGTAAAATACAATCATATAAGAAAGGAAGGAAAGGGTTTATATATCAAACCGCAACATTTATGTAAAAATCATTGTGTTGATAATTACGGAAAAGAATATAAATGGATACTTCATATAGATATAGATGAATTTTTAGTTCCTACCTATGGAGATAATAATATTAATAAACTATTTGAGTTGTATGGTGATAAAGATCATATAGCCATAAAAAGAGTTAATTTTGGATCAAATAATTATAAAAAACACCAAGAATCTGTATTATTATCATATACAAAAAGAGAAAAAAAATATAGTTCTATTAAATCAATTGCCAAAACAAATAATATAAAAGATATTCTGCAAAAAAGTTGTCATAAATGGGAAATGAATACTAATAATAGGTCTACTTGTAAAAATAAATATTTTCAACTTAATCATTATTATACAAAATCACTGGAGGATTATTTGAAACGCGATTCAAACAGTAAAGGAACTGGATCTCGGAAAAGTACCGAAAAAGATTGGATAAAAAAAAACGAAAAAATAAATGATATTGATGATTTTGTAGCATATAATATCTATAAAAAATATGTTAATTCTAAATAAAAATATATTAATTATTTAATAATGAATAAAAAGTATAAATATACATTAATTATTTGTTGTATTTTTTTTGTATATATAATTTTGAAGAAAAATAATATTGATAATTTTATAAATTATAACAATATTAGTGTTGTAATTTTGAATTTTAAAAGACCTCACAATATAGATATACTTACAGATAAATTATTAGAATTGCCATATATAGATGAAATTATTATTAGTCATGGAAGAAAAGATAAAGAAAATATTATAAAAAATAGTAAAATTATTAATGAAACAAAAATTCGAAATAAGTATTTTAGTGCAACGCGATTTTATATAGGAAGTAAATTACCTAAAAATAATGCTGTTTTGTTACTAGATGATGATTTACTTCCATCAGGAAATCTTATAGAGAAGTTATTTACAAAATATAGTAAAGATAATAACAATATATATGGGTGTTTTAGCAGAAGGTGTGACAAAAATGGTTATCATCGTGGCAAGAGTGATATATTAACTGGATTATGTTTGGTAGATAAAAAAGTTATCCAGAATGTATGGAATATGATGCTTAAAAGTGAGTATTTTCCTATATTGCTCAGACAAGAGGGAAATGGAGAAGATTTATTATTTAATTATATTTTTAAAAAGTTATATAAAAAGAATCCTGTATATGTAAAGGGTAATTATAAAAGATTAGATACTAGCGGGGGATATTCTTCAAATAAAAACGGAACTAGAAATAAGTCTCATTATAAATTGAGAGGTGAGTTTTGTAAAAAGTTATATAGTTAGAATATTTACATAAAAATATTTTAACTAAAGGTTATCACTACATTTCGTTCATATGAAAAGTTAGAAAGGGTAAAAAAATATATATTTTGATATTATAGATGAAGAAAGTATTATTATATACAACATTCTTAATTTTATTAGTATTATTATTTCATAACATCCGAAAGAATACAATTGAAAAATTTAATAATAAATATAATGTTATAATGACTACGTATTTTTTTAATAATAAAGATCCTCAAAGAAATAAAACTGCTCCTGGAAATGATATAAAATATATTAAATCTTGGTATGAATCAATTAAGAAATTAGGTTTAAATGGTATAGTTTTTCATGATGGTTTATCAAATGATTTTATTAAAAAATATCAAACAAATAAAATTAAATTTGAATATGTTAATCCTAAAAGTTTTAAATATTCTCTGAATGACCAGAGATTTGTTATATATTTAGATTACTTAAAAAAACATCCAGAAATAGAAAAAGTGTTTATGACAGATGGTAATGATGTAAAAGTGGTTCAAGATCCATTTAAGTATATTAAAAAAGCTAAGTATTATGTAGGTTCTGAAGAAAAAACAATTGGTAATTCTAAATGGATATTACATAAATTTAAAATTCTAAATAAATCAAATAAATATAATTCATATTTTAAAGAAAATAGACTATTAAATGCAGGTATTCTAGGTGGCGGGTGTGATAATATAATAAAAATGCTTCACAAAATGAGAGACATATTTAACGATTATGACGAAAGTATGTTGAAATCAAATTTAAATATGGTTGTATTTAACTATGTTTTATATAAATATTTTCCGAACAATATCGTAACAAGACCACCAATTCATAGTTTATTTAAGAAATATGAAAATAATAGAAAAGATGTATGGTTTATTCACAAATAATTCTTAATACCAATATTCTAAATATTTTTTTATAACATTAATAATTAAACAGAAAATAATTATATATTAATAAATTACATGAATAATATCATTTTAATATTTTTTATATTATTAGTATATTTTTTATTTAACAAGTTAAACAAAGCCAATGAAAATTTTAGTAATAAAATATTTTTACTATCTATTATAGTTTTATCTTTAGTTAATCAAACTACCAGAAAATTAACTATAGAAACTTTAAAAATACAAACAAGTAATCCTATATTATATGTTACTAGTTTTAATAAAAAAATATATGAAACTTCAGGTATCAAATTGATCAATTCATTTATTAAATATATAGATAATGCAGATATGCTTGTTTGTTATGAAAATATAGATTTAGAGAGAAGACATAATATTAAAGGTATTATAAAACATAATTTAAATAATGATAAATATTTAAATGACTGGTTGAATGAAAATATAGATATTATACCAGTAGATTTAGGTGGTGAATCAAAAATGAAATTAGATATATGGAATTATAGAGCATCACTTTGGTTTCGTAAAGTTGCCAGTTTAAATTATGCAAAACGTAATTATGGGGGGAAATACAATGAAATTATTTGGATTGATGCTGATTGTGTGTTTATAAAGAAGTTATTATATAATGTAATAAAAGAACATTTATTGGATTATGATTCACTATATATGTACGGGAAAAAACGAATTAATAATGCACAAACATCCGTAGAAACAGGGTTAATAATTTTTAATAGTAAAAATAATTATCAGGCAATAACAAAACTTTGTGATGAGTATAAAAATAAGAATTTTAGAAAGTATAAACGTTGGGATGACGGTTATGTATATGAAATGATGTTAAAAAATAATAAGGATAACAATTCGTTTAAAAATAAAGATTTAGTCATAAATGCAAAGAATGTATCGAATCCATTAAGTGATACTGTATTTGGTAAATATATCGAACATAATAAAGGAAAACATGAAAAATTATTCTTTAGAACTATTTAGAAAAATATAAATATTATTTTATTTTTTAACCCATACTTCTGTGTTACACCGTTTTCCACAACCATAACCTTCAGTTAATTTTATATGATTACTGTTTGACCATTGTTGTCTTATTTTTTTATCCAATATGTTATTGTTATCTACATTATCTTTGTTTTCTTTATTATTAACTTTTACAAATCCATCCATTTCATTAATTATAAATCTTACATTATTTAATATATATTTACCTATTTCTGTATTTGAAAATATTATTGTCATTTATGTTTTTAATATATTTATAACCATTAATCAAAAATTTTAAATAATAATTATTATTGTCTGAATTTTTATTTCCATTACTATCAATTCCACTTTTTCTGTTGTTTTCAATAGATAAATATGGTTTATACATCTTTAAGGTATATTTAGAACCAATCAAACATTTATGTTCCATACCTTCAATATCTAAATGAATTATGCCAATTGGTCTATTTATAGTTTTATTTTTTACAAGTTTATCTAATGTTGTAAAATTATTACAATGTGAATTAATATTGGTAATAACATTATTGTTATGTTTCCATTCCATACCGCCACTATTTCCAGGTGTTTTTGATTTGTTTATATCATTAGTATTACAATAGAATCCGTCATTATCCGATAATCCATAGTTTAATACAACAATATTATTTAAATTATTATCTTTTGCGATTTGTTTTATAAATTTACATTTATATTCGGAAGGATCTATTGCATAAACTATAATATCATCTCTATTATTATGTTTTAATGCGTGTGCTATAGGTATAGAACCATCACCTATATGAGCACCACAATCAATAATAGAATAATCTTTAGGTAGTAATAATGCGTTGTTAATAACATCTTGTTTAATATTCTCATCGTGATCAAATGTATTTGGCCAATTTGTCTTCATAAATTTATGGTTATTACTACACCATTTAATTTTCTTATTTTTATCTTTTAAATATGGATTTTCTACCTCAATATAAGCAAACAATTTTTTATCAAATTCTTTTGTAACAAAATATTCTCTTCTATATCGAAAACAACTACATAAACATAATATTAATATTAAAACACTCAGTATAAATTTATTTATATATTTCATTTATAATATATAAAAACATATTTATGTCCTAAACAACTGCAAATAAAGCATCCCAAATGACACCCCAACATAATCAATCAAAACACTATCGTTATGTACATTAGCATTTAGATATTTTATAGATATAAATAATAGTTAAAAAATATGTTATGTTTCTTATATAATATGAAAATTCTAATAACAGGTGTAGCTGGATTTATTGGTTCTCATTTAGCAGAAAAAATATTAAAAACAAATTATAAAAGAAATGTTCAGGTGATAGGTGTTGATAATTTGAACGATTACTACTCACCTAAACGTAAAGAAGCAAATGTATCTATTTTAAATAGATATTCAAATTTCACTTTTATTAAAGAGGATGTCATCAAAAGTCAAGTGATAAATGAGTATAAGCCAGATATTGTAATACATTTAGCTTCAATGGCTGGAGTGAGATATAGTTTAGAGAATCCGATATATTATGCTAAGAATAATATACTAAGTCAGATTAATCTTCTGGAGCAATGTGTTCAATCAAATATTACAAATTTTATTTATGCGTCAAGTAGTTCTGTTTATGGACTAAATAAAAAGATTCCATTTACAGAAACCGATCCTATAGATAAATGTAATAGTCCTTATGCAACAAGTAAATTAGCAATGGAAAATTATGCCCAATTGTATCATCAATTATATGGAATTTCAACTATTGGACTACGATTTTTTACAGTATATGGTCCAAGAGGAAGACCAGATATGGCTCCATATAAATTTTTAAAAGCGATTCATAATGGTGAAGAGATAACTAAATTTGGTGATGGCACCTCGATGAGAGATTATACGTATATTGATGATATTGTTGGTGGTATATTAGGTGCGATACATAAATTAATAGGTGATAGATTAATTAGTGAAAATAAAACATATAACGTAATGGAAAACCCTCTATGTGAAGTTTATAACTTAGGTAATAATACACCTATACAATTAAATACATTTATATCTATTTGTGAAGATGTTGTCAATAAAAAAGCAAAGATAAAGTTATGTTCAAAACAGAAAGGAGATGTTCCTGTGACTTATGCCAATATAGATAAAGCTAAAAGAGATTTAAATTATAATCCATCAACATCTATAAATGAAGGTTTGAAAAAAACATACAAGTGGTTTAAATCATTTTATTCTAGTTTCACTATGACTCAAAGAACACCCTTTAGCGAACATTAGATGTTCTCCATCAACAGAAAAGTCAGATGGTCGTAAAATCGTCCAATCAGTAGTAGGATGTAATATACCACATTTTGTATAAATATATCCGACTAAGGCACTACACCAAAATCTATCGGTTCTTTGAGGCGTTGGATCTTTTCTAAAAAGTGCTTCTACCCAATCGGTAGGAACAATATCATAAGGTTTATCATATACAACATTATGTATTTTTTCTAATGTATCGTTTGAAAAATGTGACGGATCACAATTAATTTTTCTAACGATAACAATACTTTTTTGAAAATTTTTTATTATTTCAGCTAACGGAGTTATTTGAACACCTAATTTTACTTTACCATCTTGTGCGTCTTTATCAAAGTCTTCCCATCCAGATTCCCAAACGTATGTTCCTTTTAAAGATGGATGAATAAAAGATGGATCTTTTAATATCATTCCGATATGGCTATAATTGCTATGAGTAGCACATTTAATAAAGTCGGAGAAGCATCCCATGAATCCAGATATATTACCACAAAAGAGAATAAGATCGCCTGTTTTTAAAGAATTCATATCTATTTAAATCTTTTATATTCTTTAAATGATGAGGTTATAAAATTGAATTATAATAATTTTAATATTATAATACAATTATGCCAAATCAAAATTTGATAGATGTTTTTGAACAACTAATTCAACAGACACAACTTAAAATCCAAGATTTAAAAGATGCAAATGAATCAAAAAGTAAAATTACGTCATTGAATTTCAAATCAAAAAACTTTAATAAAGTGTTTAAAATATTAAAGGCTTATCCAGAAGAAATTGTTTCAGTAGAACAATTAAAGGGTATAAAAGGTATTGGACCTGGTATACTTAAGCGTATAGCTGAGATTATTGAAACAGGAACATTAAGTACATTGGTGAAGAAGAGTAGTAAGAGAGAATCGAAGATGAAGATTATATCTGATTTACAAAGAGTATCAGGTATAGGTCCAGCTTATTCTAAGAAATTATATGATATGGGGGTGACATTAGATATTTTATTAAATAATAATGCATCTTTTTATCCAGAGTTGTCGCACCATCAGGAATTAGGTGTAAGATATTTTCACGATACTGAAAAACGCATTCCACGTTCTGAAATAGATATAATAAATGAGTATTTATATTATCTAATAAGTTCATTAGATTCAAAATATACATTTATGATTTGTGGTTCATATCGTCGTGGATGTCCTAATTCGGGTGATATAGATATGCTTCTTAAACATGAAGATATAAAAACAGATAAAGAATCAAAGAAAACACAAGTAGAATATTTACAAAATGTTGTAGAAGTGCTAACAAATAATGATTTTATTATAGATAATTTAACAGAATCTGGTAGAACAAAATATATGGGATATTGTCGTTTAGAAGACCATTTACCAGTAAGAAGAATTGATATTAGGTTTGTATCGTGTGAATCGTTTCATCCAGCAGTATTATATTTTACAGGTTCAGGTGAATTTAATAAACAAATGAGATTAAAGGCTTTAAAGAAGGGTTATACATTAAATGAGTATGGAATATATGAGATAGATTCAAAATATGGAAAGAAAATTATGAAAGGTGATCGTGTAAATGTGTCATCAGAGAAGGATATATTTGATGTGTTAGAAATGAAATATGTGAAACCAACAGACAGAAATATTTAATTATTATTCAGAATTATCATCAGAATTATCATTAGAATTATCATTAGGATTATCTTTTCTCATTTTTTTTTCTATTACTGTGAGTGTTTTAATACTAGTGTCTATAAGACGTTTAACATCAGGAATATTATAGTTTTGTGATATATATGCACCAAGCAATGTTCCAGCAACAATTAGAAATAGTGATCTAGATATCATTATAATATTATAATATATGTTAAAAATTGATTTAAAAAAATAATGATATTTAATAATATTAATGGATATAAGAACATCAAAAATATCTTTTTGTAATAAGAATGCTTTAAACCTAACAAGTGATAAGTTTAAAGCGTTCTTGCTTAATAATTTGCGCGAAGAATATAATATTTCTATTACAGATAGAAATGCATATATATTAAATAATAAGTCAGTTAGAAATTTGTCTAAAAATCCACATTTAATTTCAGTTAAAACATGTGGTAGTAATTATTATCTTTATTTGACACGTATCAATGAAATTAATTATAGTTTTTTTATAGATAAAAAAATTAAAAATGGATATAGTTATCCAAGAATTATATCAGTAAATTATAATTTTCCAAAGGATTTGTATAATAATACATTAGTAGAAGGTGAATTAATTAGAGATAATGATAATGAGTGGTTATTTCTAATATTTGATATTCGTTGTTATAAGGGTGTATCACAAAAAGAAGTAAATCTTATACATAAAATTAGAAATATATATTCATTATTTGATGATTATAACGAGGATATTGATATGCAACCATGTAGCTTACAAGTGAAGAAGTTTTTTAACTATTGTGATTTTGAATATATTCAAGATGATTTTATACCTTCATTGCCTTATAGAGTAAATGGGTTATTCTTTAATACATTACAGCCCAAACATCATAATTATTTACACTTCTTTCCCAGAAAAAATATGAATAATAATCAATCAAAACAGCAAACAAGTTATCAATCAAAACAGAAATCAAGTCATCAATCAAAACCACAATCTATACAGGAATCAAGTCATCAAGCAAGTCATCATATGAGTAATAATATAACTCATAAAATGTATCAAAAACAGAACAATATAACAGATAAACAACTAGGTGATACAATGGTCTTTGTAATAAAGACCACAAATAAACCAGATGTGTATAATTTGTATTGTGTAAAGAATAATAGTCTAGTGAAATATGGATTAGCGTGTGTTCCTACAATGAAATGTAGTAAATTTATACGTTCCATATTTATAAATAGTGGGAAGGATATTGATGTTAAGGTGGAGTGTGATTATAATAAGAAATTTAAAAAGTGGCAACCAAAAGCATTATCGAGTGTATTATTTCCAGATGAGTTTAGTCGTATAAAGAGTTTTGAGGAAGTTATTGAATAATAACGTATTTTAAAACATACTGGTTTCACATATATTACTTTTTTTATTCCATTTACATTTGTTATTACCAGATTTCATAGTATTACATCCGATACCTAAACCTGTATCAGGTCCTAAATTAGTATAATCAAGACATGTTTTACAATCTTTATTAGAAAGTACAATTACATTATTGTCTTGTAATAGTTGGCTAATGTCATTTGCGGTTTCATTTTTTTTATATTTAAACCACATATAGTCTATTTTATTATTTTTAACTATTTTGAAAATAAAGTATTTTTTTTTAGAGAATTGTTTAGCCATAAGAAGTGTGACACCTTTTAAATTACCTTTTATTAGTTTTATACCAGTGTCCTTTTTAATTTCGTTAGGATCGGGAAATTTCCGTATATTGTGTTTACCCATAGCACGTTTACCGATAATAGCATCAAGCTTATCAACGTATCCATATATTACTCTATATTTATCCATAACGTCAAATGTTTCAACATAGTAACGAACGTAGTAGCGAGATAGTAGCATCATAGCTATTAAAACAATTATAAGTATCATTATAATATTATGTTATTTTAATTTGTTTATATTTTTCTTTTTTTTTATTATTTGGTTGATTAGATAATAAAGTAATTATAGTTTTAATTTTTGATAAACTATTTGTGTCAATATATTTATTGTTTATTTTTTTATTATTTATAATGGTAATGACACTTTGAAGATATGTATCAAGTATATGATTTAAATCATCATTATTGTAGTTATGAATGTGTTCGTTAAAAATATTAATATTGTTAATAAGTGCATTAATTTTAGAAGTTGTACTTAATACTATTTGAGGATTATTATTCGTACATTTTTTATGATTAAATAGTAGTTCGTTTTCCATATAAAATATTTTATAAAAAAAAATTAAAAATATAGCCATATTATAAATGAATAAAATAGTAAGTGTTATAATAGGTCTATTAATAATCTCTATACTTGTTGTTTTAGGAGTATTAGCGTCAAAAAATATTTTACATATAGAAGATAAAGCAGGGACATGGGAATTTTGGAGTTTATATGGTTTGACAATTATTATGTTTATAAGTCAATTTGTATTATATAAATCATATATAGATTTAAGAAATAGTAAAGGTGTAAGTGGTAAAAATGGAGAAAGAGGAGATAAGGGATTAAAGGGTTTTAAAGGCAAATGTATATGGAGATAAAAAAATATAATGTAATATTAAATGATACAATTAAATACTGTTTATATTGTTATGTTAATGTTATTATCTGTTAGTATTTGTCTTTTTATTGGTGGAAAGTTAGCATTAAAATTTACAGGTAGAGAAAAGAAAATGTTTTGGTGGTTATATATATTGGCTACTTTGGAGTTAAATTTTTTGTTTTTGTATTTTATTGCAATGTCTGGTTTAAAAACAAAGAGGGGTATTATGGGTAAAGCTGGGAAAAAAGGATTAAAAGGAGATAAGGGTGAAAATATGACTTGTGATAAGTGTATATAAATAATATCTAATAATAATAATAATGAGAACATTAAACTTAATATCATTGATTATATTGACGTTATCATTAGTATTATTAGGTTATCAATATAATAAACATAATAGTGAAGTGTTTAAGACAAATACTTCTATGAAACGTATTTTTATCATGTTCGTTGTATTATCTTTTGTTATTTTTGGAAAGTTATTATTTAATGTTATTTATTTTCACAAAATAGATAGTAAAGTTGGTAATAGAGGTTTAAAGGGTAAAAAGGGTGATAGAGGAAATAGAGGAAATAATGCATATTGTAAAAAGGATTTAAAACAAAGTGATTAAATAATATTAAATGAGTGATTTCAATCGTTTGAGTGAAACAGAAGATGTATTTAATTCAGATAGTACTATGAATAACGAAGTGTTATTAGATAGTACGGATATGTCAGAATTGAGTGATCAACCAGTATCTCCTGAAAATACAAAGCAATATTGTAAGAGAATTACTATGGAAGAATATCATAGACAAAGCGAAGAGAATACAAAGGCAGAAGTAGATAATATTATGAAAGAGTTAAATGACTCTAATTTGAAAAGTAAGTATTTGAATAGGAGTGTATCGGAATCAAATGTAGTTGACGTTAGTTCAGATAATATGATAGATACATTATTGAAACGACAAGAGAAAATGTATAATGATATGAATAGTCTTAAAGAACAAGTTGTAGAAAATGATAAAGAGCTTGTAAAATTGGAAACACAAGAATATAGACAACGTTTAGAATTACAAAATAAGAATATTGAATTAGAAGAAAAAGATGAGATTATTAAGACATTAGAAAAAGAGATTAAAGATATAAAAGAATCTGAAAAGTGGATAGGTTCATCATTCATTCATGCGAATACTCTTATTTTTGTTCAGTTTTCTGCCATTGTAACATTGTATTCATATATAAAGTTTTTTATATAAAGTTTTTATAATTTATAGTTAAAATATTTAAAAAAAAAACTATTTTAACTATAAAATGTTTAATATGATGGGTAATAAGCCAATAAATAACGAAAGATTATATAATATTTTAGGAGTTAATAAAAATGCAACAAAAATAGAAATAAAGAAGGCATATAGAAAACTGGCTATGAAATATCACCCAGATAAAAATAAGGATAGTGATTCAGAGGAGAAGTTTAAAGAGATCAGTGGAGCATACGAAATACTTGGAGATGATGATAAACGAAAAAGATATGATAGTTTTGGTGAAGAGGGTATTAATAGTAGAAGAGGTGGTAATCCATTTGGTGGGTTTTCTAATATATTTGGATTTTCATCAAATAATAGAGTTAGTAAAAATCGTGTGGAGAAAATAAATGTATCGTTGGAAGATATATATAATAGTAAGCCATTAAATATAAATTTAAATAAAAAAATTAAGTGTACATTATGTAATGGTCGTGGTGGTATGTTTGATACGTCTGTAATAAAATGTGATAAGTGTAATGGGCAAGGTAAGGTGATGAGAGTTATACAGATAGGTCCAGGTATGATACAACAGGTAGTTCAACCTTGTAATAATTGTAAGCAGACAGGTAAAATTATTAAAAATGGAGAAGAGTGTACTCGATGTGATGGTAAAAAATTAGAAACTATAAAAAAAAATATAGATATATCTTTATTGGGTGTATCTGATGGTGATAAGATTGTTATACACGGAGAAGCAAATGAAGATATATCTTGTGAAGAGACTGGTGATTTGATATTGGTTATAGTTGAAAAGAAAAATGAAAAATTTAGAAGAGAAGGGAATGATTTATATATAAAACAAAAAATATTATTATCAGAGGCGTTGTGTGGTGTTAAGTTTATTATAGAGCATATGGATGAGCGTAAAATATATGTTGAACACAATGATATTATTACACCTGGTATGAAGAAGATGATTGTAAATGAGGGTATGGTAGATAAAAATGGTTTTTCTGGTAATCTAGTGATAGAATTTGATATTGTTTTCCCAAAGAAATTAGATAGTGAAAGAAAAAATTATTTGGGTAAATTATTACCAAGAAGAAAAATGAATGCTAGTTCGGAAAATTGTCAATCAGTATTATTATCAGATTATGTTAATAACCAGAATGATGATAAACAAAAAGAAGATTTTTTTAGTGAAGAACACCATGAGGGTATTCAATGCGCACAACAATAAAAAAATTGATTTAAAATGATAAATATTATAAATATTAATATGAATAAAAGAAATAGACGCATTTTACCAAGTAATGAAAGATGTATGGGGAGGAAATTGGATGGTTTAAGATGTACTCGTAGTAGAATTGGAAATACAGAGTTTTGTAAGAGTCATAATAGAAAAATACCAAATGGAAGAGCAGATGATGGAAAAGTATTTATGAAAGATAAAAAAATTAATAAAAAGAAATTATATGAGGGAAATGATGATTATATAGTTGTTTATAAGAAAACAATTAATGGAGAGACATATTATATTGATGATGATGAATATATCTATTTAAATGATTTACATCATCCAAAGAGGATTGGTATATTATTAAATAAGAAGATTAATTATTTTAAAAAGGGAATATTTGAATATAAAAATTGAATTGACACAATTTATTATATTTAAAGTAAATGGATATTGATGCTTGTGTTAGTGAATATACATTAGATTGTTTGGAGACTGATTTTAATAAACTAATTTTAAGTATAGTTGATGATATAGGTAGAAATTATTTAGATAAACAGGATTATAGTGAATTAATGATGATATATAATCCTGATGATATATTGACAGATATTTTGAATATATTAAAAAAAAATGTTATATATGAGATTGCAAGAAATTATTGTGATATACCTTATGAGGAATTAGTTAAAGAATTATTATGAGTTTAGGTAAAGTTTGTATTATATTTATTAATTATTTTTTTTTAAAGTTAAATATATTATGACCATCTTTATAATATAAATGATTTATCTTTATATATAAAAAATAGATTTAAAGATTAATTATTTTTTATATTTGTACGATGTTGTGTCCGAGTGGTTAAGGAGGTAGATTTGAAATCTACTGGGCTTTGCCCGCGCAGGTTCAAATCCTGTCAACATCGCCGATGTTGTGTCCGAGTGGTTAAGGAGGTAGACTGCTAATCTACTGGGCTTTGCCCGCGCAGGTTCAAATCCTGCCAACATCGTTTTTATTGTGTTAAAAATATAATATTTATTTCGTATTTAAATATTATATGTTGAATCGTTGTTTTAAATTATTAAGAAATGTTCGTAGTGTTAGACAAATGTCATACCAAACTGAAGAAGTTATACAATTAAGAGACAAATATTTATCACCAGTTTTAAGAACATTTCAGGCTTATGATGATCCATTAGTTTTAGATAGAGGAAGTGGGCAATATTTATGGGATAGTAAGGGTAATAAATATGTTGATTTATTAGGACAAAACTTATGTATAAGTGTTGGATATGGTCATCCGAAGATAATAAAAGCAGCTGTTGACCAGATGAATAAATTATCACATTGTACGACGATGTATTATCATGAGAAGCCATCAAAACTTGCTAGAGAGTTAGTTGATAGATTACCACCCCATCCTTCTGGTGAAGATTGGGTAGTTCATTTATTAAATGATGGTTCGGAGGCAGTAGATTTGGCTATACAGATGGCACAAGTATATACTGGATGTTCGGAGACTATTAGTTTACAGAAGGCATATCATGGTTTACAAGGATATGCTGCAGGTTTAACAGCCATTGGTAAATCAAGACAACCTAGTTATTCATCAATGTTTAATTCAATATATTATGTTGAACCAAATAACATATCACAATTAGAGAATCTTGTAGAATATGGAACAGGTGGAAGAATATCAAGTATGATAATCGAGCCATTACAAGGTTTTGGAGGCATACATTCATTAGATACTGGTTATATGAGAAGTGCTTTTGAATTAGTGAAAGAGTATGGTGGTGTTACCATATCTGATGAAGTTCAAACAGGTTATGGTAGATGTGGTGAGTCAATGTGGGGTTTTGAAATGAAAAACAATGATGTCATACCAGATATTATTACGATAGCAAAGGGTATGGGTAATGGTGTTGGCATAATTGGTGGGTTAGTATGTAGAAGATCAATAGCAGAGGCATTTTCAACAAAGATGTTTTTTAATACATATGGTGCAAATCCAATAGCATCAGCAGTAGCTTTATCGGTGTTGGAAGTGATGGATGAAGAAAATATAATAGATAATTGTTATCGTCAAGGATTAAGATTTAATGAGAAGATAAGCAAATTATGTGAGACATATCCTGAGGTTTATAAAGAGATAAGAGGAAGTGGATTATTTCAAGGATTGGAGATATATGGTAAGACACAAGAAGAGAGTTTTAAGAAAGCAGTAGAGTTACATCGTAGGATGTTGTCATATGGTGTTATTATAGGAAGAGGTTCTGCCGAAGGTAATGTATTTAGAATTCAACCACCTATGTGTGTTACAGAAGCTGATGTAGATCATGTTGTTGATAGTTTGGAAGACAATGCTATAAATTATTTGGCAGGAAAATAAATAAAGTTAAATATATATATATGGTACGTTTTAAAGATTATCCAGATTTTAAACCTAATTTAACACCAAGAGAAATTTTTAAATTAGGTAGTTTTGGTGGTACTTATTGGAGACCAATATATTCATCTATTACTAAAAAAAAATATAAAAATGTGCATCATAATTTCCCAAAATCATGGTGGAAAGATATACCAGAAAAAAATTTATCAAGTAGTAAATGTGATATATCTATAAATAAGTATAAGGTTAGAGTAGGTACTTCATTAAAGTTTTGGGAAGAAAAGGGGTGGATTACAGAGTATGATCCGTATGGGTGGATAGAGTGGTATTGTCATTTTTATAATGGAAGAAGAACACCAGATGATGAAAGACAAATAAAGCGATGGAAGGGTGTTGCTGGTGAAAGAGGGCGTTTTAGAAAATGGTTAGTAACACTAATTGTAAAAAAAAATGGAAAGTGGAATGATATATCCATATCACCAAAAATCAGACAGACATTACAACATTGGGGTTATAAGCTTACAAAGAAGGATTTTGAGAAAGAATTAAAAAACAGGAAAAAATAGTTAAGAATATATTATTTTAGTTTTTGTAAATGGATATGACATTATTATTATGTTTAACTTTTTTATTATTATTTATATGTAGTTTTTTGTTATATATATTGTTAAAAGAATTATGTGTATATAATAATAGAATAGGTATTATGATGTCAAAAGAACAAGATACATAAAAATTGAATTATAATTATTTATAATATTTGAATTATAAAAACAATGAGTGCAAAAACAAGTGTTAAAGCAAATAATGTATCAACATTTAAAAATAATAATAATCTAATAATTACAAAAAAAAAAGAAAAGAAAGAAAAGAAATTAAATATAAATGAAAAATCAGAGTTGTATAAGGGACCAGTAGGTACATTTTTTACAAAGAATAAAAAAAAGAAAAGCAAGCTTAAGTTACATTATCCTAAAGATTATTTTGATGAATATTCAAGAATATATTTAGGCAGATATTCTGATAGTAATAATTATGAGCAAGAGTACCAACAAGATGAGAGTGATTATGAAAGTGATTATAATGAGAGTGAGGAAGAAATAGAATCAACAGAAAATATAGGTAGAAGATATTGGGATTAAAGTCATAAGATTAAAATCATATTATAATGAATCGTTTTTTATTTAAGAATATAATATTTCACTAAATTATAAACATGAGTTCTTATTTAGCGAAAATATATTTTAATATTTTGAGAGCAGGTAGACCATTATTTTTACCAAGTACTAATAGTAATAGATATTCTATGTTGGAAGTTGAAAGTGCATTTAGAGAAGCGAAGCAAATGTATCAAGATCATTTAGAAAATAATAATGTTAAATTAGGATACGTTGATTCTAAATCAATTAAACCATCTAACCAGTAATTCATACCTAAAGAGCAAAAAAAATTGAAACGTGATTTTGTGAGGTGAGTATGACAAAATGGCAAGTATCTTAGAGATTAGAAAGTCAACTGTAGATTCATTGAGTATGATTATTAAATACCAAGCTGAGAAGCTTATTAAAAACATTGCTAAATATAAGAAATGGACTGAAGAAGAAACACAAGATCTAATAACAAAGTTTGTGAGTGATAATAATGTAGAACTTAAAGTAATCGCAGAGAAGAAAAGAGGTGGTAAAAAGTTAGATTTAAGTAATAAAGAGCGATGTTGTGCTAAAGTTGCAAATGGTGATAGATGTAGTAGAAGAAAGAAGAAGAACTTGAATTTTTGTGGAATACATAACAATATGTCGCAATCAGCAAAAGGATTGGTATATGGTTTTGTGAAGGATGGTATGGATGAATCATCTAAATCAGATAAATCATCTAAATCTTCAAAATCTAAAAAAACGATTAAAGCTGTCATAGAAGAAGAAACAGATACAGAAGATATTGTATCACCACAATTGGGTCATTATGTAGATGATAGTGATGAATATAGTGATGATGAAGAAGATGTTATAAACACAGTAGATAAAGTTATTAATGGTATTACTTATATGTTAGACCCTCAAACGAATGATTTATATTCATCAGATACTGGTGGTTTAATTGGAAAGTATGACCCTAATAACGATGAAATTATACAATGATTATACAACAATGATTATACAACAATGAATTTATACTACAATGAATTTATACTACAATAATTATACAATAATAAATAAAAAATTGATATGAATATTTTTTTATTTATTATTAAAATTATGAGTCTTATATTTAGAGCGATATACGGATATCCTGAAATTTTATTACAAATTATGAGTAATCTGAAAAAAATAGCACAAGTTATTAATCTACATATTACAAGAAATGGTATTTATATATGTGAAATAAGTAAAGACAATGCCGTTTGTATTAATATATCTATAGATAGGGATGATTTTATCAATTACGTATATGATTCAAAAGAAAATGTTATATTTGGGATATCAACCAACAATTTTTATAATATATTAAAGTCTATATCATCTAATGAGACAATTATATTAGGATTAACAAAATCAAAGTATAAAAAAGGATCTAAAATAATTACTATGCCACAAAAGCTTATTATAGAAACATACAATGGATTATGGGAGACTTCAATGAGTTTAAAATATATAAAACATCCAGTAGAGGAAAAAGGTCCAGATGACATAGATTATGATCTAGAGATAGAAATGGATTTAGATAATTTAAAATTAATAATAGAAAAAATGTCAGTTAGTAATGCAAAAAATATAACATTTGATATAAATAATAATGGATTATTTTTAAATACAAAAACAGAATATAGCAATATTAAAATAAAATTAGAACCAAGTAATAATATTAAATTTTATACAACAAATAAATATTTTAAAATACTATTTAATTTATCAAAAATAAAAGAAATAGTAAATTCAAATTATTATGAAAAGGTTGTATTAAGTATATCTGAAAATTATCCATTAAAAATAGGATTTTTAATAAATATAGATAGCAATATTGATTATCATTTAGTATATTCTAATAATTAAATTGGAATATTATAATTATTTAGTTTGCTTAGAATATATTTTTTTAGTTCATTTGTGTTAGAATCCATCCATTCATCAAGAATTTTTTCTATTTTATATTGATATTTTCCAATAGAACGGTAAATTATATGTTTAATACTTTCATATACAAGACGAGAATTTTTTTTATAGACAGGTAACTCACCATGTTCAAGTGCGTCATTTTCCATTTTAATGATATTAAGTATTTTAATATAGGTATTACGTATTGTTTCAAGTATATAAGTTTTTTTCCAATGACAGAAGTTTATTTTATCAATAGGAATCTGATTATTGGATGAAAGAAAAGCATTTATATCGTGGATTTTTTCAGGATTGAATATTTTTGGTTGATTATTAATTAATTCTATAACAGGATAATATTGTATATCATTTTCAACATCACCAAGACAATCAGGTGGTGAAATATAGATATTTGGGTGATATTGGAATGCGTTTTTATTTTTACCAGTAAAATTAAATATAATAGAGCTACATTTAAAGTGTGAAGCGTTATAACATAGTTGATATAATTGATTCCATTCACGAGAATATTCTTTATCAATAAGAGCATAAGGATAAATCATAACGGATAAGTTATCTTTTTTGTACATATTGTTTATAATAGGTGCGTCATTTATATAATTGGGAATATATCCATTATCATAACTAGGATCGATAAGAAATACATTTATATTTAGACCAGGATATTTTTTAAGTGTATCACGAACAATTCGAGGATATTCATGATGTCCATATTTATGAGGATAACATCCTATAAGAAAGAATGTGAGTGTTTCTTGATTATAAACAACTGATTTGAAGAAAGCGTCGGATAGGTAATGAAAATGACTCATAATTTTGATGTATATTGTATGATTTGATACATTTCAATTTTTTTAAATTACTTTAGGACAAGATTAGTAATTTAAAAAATAATGCAAGATGATTCGGTCATACAATTGATAACTATAGTTTTATCAGGCGTTTTTATATGTAGTATGGTTTATATATTTACAGATGTCTAAATAATAATCATTTATTATATTATAGAAATGATATTTATATATGTACCAAACTATTCTTATAATTGTCGTTTGAATTTATATATATTAGAATCTTTAAGAAATAAGAATAAATTTATTAGGATAAAAAATCATATAGTAAAGATAATGGATGCTACATATATAACACAAAAAGAGAAAGATATTATCATAGGTGTTTATAATAGAAATATACGTTTGCGGTGGATAGTAAATAAGATGATATTTTTATGGAAAAGAAGAAAAAAGAGTAAAATGCAACCGAAAAATAATATGACATTAGGATTTGAGCCAATATATAGTTTAGATAAAGAAAGACGTGTTGATGTATATTATGGTGATACGTTATATACATTTGATTATGAAGAGATTATGAAACATATACAGATTTGTTTAGAAGCAGAAGAATATTGTTTTTCTACACCAAAAAAGCCATTTAATCCTTATACAAATATAGAATTTACACTTTATCAAATGATATCTATTATAGATAGATTGTCAGACATACTTTATAAAAGAAGAAGAAGATTACCTTTATTTTTGATATTATATAGAGAAGCTAATTATGATATTAGAGAATTTAAGAGGTCTAATATTTCATTATTAAATATTAAATCATGTGAAAGATATATAATAGATATGACAAATGAAGATTTTGAAAAAGAATTTGATAAATTTGTTAAAGATTATTTTTATGATAGATTGATATGTTTAAGATGTTTAAAAAAGAAGTATGTTAATTATAGAAAAATATTTGAGCCAGTATTAATTCAGCATACAAAAGAAGTTAATATAGGAAGTATAGAAATAGAGAATCAGTATGATAAGATGATGGTTAATATTATTATAAGTTATAATTTAAAAAAAGAGAAGATGCATCATTTAAAACATCCAGAAGATTGTAGAATGATAACATATGTTTAGAGTGCCTTTATTATTTTTTCAATATCATTTCTAGGTAAATGTTCTGTTTTACTTAAACCATCATAGTCTATTAGGTATATTTTATTATTTTTAACAAAGAAATGTCCTGGTCCTTTAGTTCTATAATCATTATGAAATAAACCAGCACTTTTAATAGTATTATCTATATTTCTCAATTGTTTTATGTAATCACTTGGTTTATTTGATTTATCAAGTATAGTATCAAAATATTCTTCTTTTATGGTTAATGTTTTGTCATCAAAATCCATAAATGGGACAAAATCCCATTGATATAAAATATCATTATAGTATTTTTTTATTCTTTTATATGTGCTTTCATTTTTAAATTTTTTATAAATATAATTATTTTTAATATTAGTATTTTTGACAGCTCTACCAAATGTTTCTTTTAAATAGAAGAAATTTATAATAATTAATAATCCTAAAAGCAAGAGGTGCTTCATTATAATATAATATAATATAATATTAATGAAGTGGATGTTATTAGTATGTTGTAGAATACCTATTTTTATTTTTCCTAAATTGATATAAAATTGATATAAAATTGATATAAGGTGTTTATACATTAAAAATATAAATAATGATTAGCTATTTATTTTTACAATTGTTATTTATATTTATAAATGCACAACAAGATAAGATTCATATATCACCAACGCAGATATATTTAGATACTTCAGAAGAGATAGATATAACATTAAGATTAAGTTCGCCTATCCAATGTTCAGACCCACATAGCTTATGTGATGTTGTAGTATTATTTACAAATCCAGATCCAAATAAGTTATCAATACGTCCGTGTATGGCACAATGGACGATGAATGATTGGGACAGCACAAGAACAATAACAATTAAAGCATTAGAGGAGTTTACATTTTCTGGAGAAACTCAGATGGAAGTAATAATAGAACCAGTTATAAGTAATGCAGAATTTTATAGAGATATAGAGTTAGACAATATTGATATTTATATTAAAAGCATACCATCAGCACGTTGTTCATCTACAGGAGATCCACATTATACTACATTTGATGGTTATCATTATCATTTTTATGACAGAGGAGAAGTATTAATGGTAAGAAGTTTATCAAGAGATTTTGAGGTACAAGCTAGAACACATGGTGGTCCATATTCACGTAATTGTGCAGTTGCGGCTAAAGAGAATAATAATCTTGTTATAATAGACGTGTGTAATGGTCATTTGGATGTAATAACAGATTTTGTAGAAGATGAAAGTTTGAGACCAACAGTATATAGAAGTGGTGAAAATCAGTATATTATAGATTTTTTGTCGGGAGCAAATGTGAACGTTCATATTTGGGGAAACAATATGAATATATACATATCTGTTATTGGTGGAGATAGGGGTCATACAATAGGGATGTGTGGTACATATGATGGAAATAGTAATAATGAGGGCAATCCATCATATATCATAAGAAATTATATGGGATTACCTCCAGAATGGCGTGTGAATTCGGATAATTCTTTGTGGAATTGGATAAGAACTGAAGAAGAAGGACAAGAAAATGAACTAGGACATGATAGTATTGAGTGTCATTATACACGTCCATTAACAAGAAGACCAATTCTACGTATTCCAAATATAGAAGATATCACAGATATTTTAAAACAAGCATCAAATCAAGTAGATAGGGATTATATATTTGTAGCAGAAGATAATGTAGAAGAGCCAGAACATATAATATCACATGAAGAAGCCATTCATATATGCGAGAGTCGTATATTGGGAAGTAATGAAGCACAGAGATGTCAAAGAGATTATGATTTAGATTTGAATATATATTTTAACAATTGTGTAGAGGATGTTTTACAGATGTCAAATATTATATTTGCTGATGATTCATATCAGACAATGGTTAGCGATTGTTATAATTTGATATTAGATAATAATGAAAATTGGGTAATGACAGAGGATTTTCAGCCATCACAAGAAATTGTTGGAGATATTTGTGTATCTATTTGTGGCATAAATGGAATGTGTATTAATGGGAGTTGTGTTTGTTATGATGGATATGCTGGAGAAGATTGTAGAGTAGATATAAATAGAGAAGCAGAAGTGTTATCTATATATCCAATGAAATGTGATTTAAGTATTAGAGAAGAATGTGGGCGTTGGATAAGTATAACAGGTAATAATTTTTTGAATAGTGATAATTTGATGTGTTTATATTCAACGTATAATAATGGTTATAGTCATACATGGAGATTACCTGGAAAATATATGGGTTATTCAGCGATGTTATGTCCTGTTCCATTAAATCAAACAGAAAATTCACAAATGATAAATATATGGGTAAGTAATAGTGGATATATAAATAATAATGGATTATTAGGACAAACATTAAATTATATTAATCATACATATGAAGAATATATAGAGACAAAACATGATGGGAAGATGTTTATTTGGTATGATGGTGTTTGTATAGATTGTAATAATACGTGTCATTTTAAGGATACAGCGTGTCATATAGAAAAAGAAGGAGATGAACCATTATGGATGCGTGTAGATTGTATTGAGGAAAATCATAGATATAAAAATAATGAATGTAGGCGTTGCATACCATCATTGTCAAATGAAGAGTATTCATACATTACAGATAGTGATATATGTAGGCCACTTTTTAGTAATATGGAATATGTAAAATATATTGTGGAAGATAGTGAAATATACGAAACATTATTACTTGATATTGTTCATCCTTTTGTGCCATTAAATTTATATAATGTGACATTTGATATGAATACAGAATTGGATAATATATATTTGGATAATATTACAGGATTAGTGGAGATTACTGGATCTTTTGATTATGAGAATAAGTCAGATTATTATATAGATGTTTATTTGTATGATAGGAATAATGTTAATATAGATAATACAATTTTAAGGTTGGTTATTATAGATATAAATGAACCACCAAAGATAAGAGATTATAATTATACGATTATATTTGATAGGATAAATAATGTTATTGTAGGAAACAATATGAGTATAAGTATAGATGATCCAGATATATTATCAGAAAGTTATTTACGATGGAACGAGTTAAGCTATACATTATCATCTGATAATCCAGATAATATAATGGAGCATTTTAGTATAGATGAAACACGTGGTTATATTAATATTGATAATGAAATAAATGATAATGGTACATATGTATTATTAGTTGATGTTGTAGATGGTGGAGGTTCAGGTATAACAATCACGGTATATATAAAAGTTATAATTATTAGTGATTATATAGAAACAACACCAACAGAAAAAGTAACAACAACAGAAAGAGATATTATATTTAATGATGTTGTTTATAATGAGATAACGGATAGTGTTATAACGACTTCTACTACAACAGAAGAACCTACAACATTTGAAGAAATAATGATTATTGAAAATGATCTTATTGTTCAACAAAGAAGTGAAGTCGCAGAGTCTAACATTCACGTATCTACGATAGTAGCAATAGTATTATCGGTTATACTTGTGTTATTAATGGCAATGACATTATATATAAATAAGAGAAGTAAGAAAATAATGACACCTTATGATGAAATAAATATTAAATCAAATAGGAATATGATTTCTAATCCAGTATATAGTTCAATAGATGTTTCAAATAATAATTTAAATATTTCAAATAATAATTTAAATAAAGATATAACAGAAAATAAGTGGTATCACGAAAAGATTACAGATAGTAGAGCAAAAGATATATTATTGCGTCGTTCACAAGGTTCATTTATTGTTACTAGAAATGATGATACATCATATAAGATTTTATTAAAACATAATAATAAGATAATAGTGAAACATATTAATTTTGATGTATATAATGGATATAGATTTGATAATGGTGTATATTTTGTAGATATACCATCAATGATTGAGTATTATTTAGAGACATCACATACACCAGAGTTTCCTTTTAAGATAGTAAAAGGTGATAATATATATGACAATATATTTTTAAAAAATAACAAAATAATAAATATAGTTAGAAGGAGATATAAGCAGACAGGTCCACCATTACCATTAAAGAAGGTTAAATTTGAAATGGGTGGTGAAGAAACACATTTATGATTTTGTATAAAAAATAATTATAAATAATTATAAATAACATTTTTTTTACTTCGGATGTTAAAGAATAATAAAAAAAATGTTATTTATAAAAAATGAAGTTAGTTATTGTAGATTTTGGCTCACAATACACACATTTAATTACAAAAGCAATAAGAGATTTTAATATACGTTATATTGTATTAGATGAGATACCAGAAACATTAACAGATGATATAAAGGGAATAATATTATCTGGCGGACCTAATTATGTATCAGATATACCAAGTGATAGATTAGAAAATATAAATGTACCAATATTAGGTATATGTTTTGGAGCACAGTATATTGCTAATTATTATGGCATAGAGATTGTAAAAAATGAAAGTAGTGAATATGGCAGAACAAAAGTAAAAATAAATAATAGATGTGATTTATTTAGATCGATTAATGAACAATTTATAGATGTGTGGATGTCTCATGCTAATTCAATAAAAAAAGATACACAATATAGGGAAACATATGAAATAATATCTCAATCAGAGACAGGTAGTATTGCTGGTTTTAAGATAAGAAATTGTGATATTTATGGATTATTGTTTCACCCAGAAGTGTCTCATACAGATTATGGTATAAAAATGATAGGACATTTTGTTTTTAAAATATGTAATATAAATAATTTTGTAGAACCAATAGATATTTTATTTGAAATAGAGGAGAATATTAAGAAGAAAGTAGGAGATGACCATGTATTAATGGCTGTTTCGGGTGGTGTAGATTCTTCTGTTGCAGCAATGTTAATACATGGTGTAATAGGAGAACGTTTGCATTGTGTATTTATAGATAATGGATTATTACGAGAGGGTGAATATGAGGAAGTGTTAAAATGTTATAAGGAGGAATTAAAATTAAATGTAATCGGTATAGATGCTAAAAAAAGATTTTATAATGCTTTAAAAGGGATAACATCGCCAGAGGAAAAACGAAAAATTATAGGTAGAGTTTTTGTAGAGACATTTAAACATTGTTCTATAGATATAGATAATGATTATGATATTGTTTTTTTGGGTCAAGGAACAATATATTCAGATGTTATAGAATCATCTGTAAAAAGTAAGCATTCAAAGACAATTAAATCACATCATAATGTTGGTGGTTTGCCAGAAGAGTTAGGATTTGAATTATTAGAGCCATTGAGAAATTATTTTAAAGATGAGGTAAGAAGTGTAGGGAGATTATTAAATATACCAGAGTTAATTATAGGTAGGCATCCATTTCCAGGTCCAGGTTTAGCCATTAGAATTATAGGTGAAATTACTGAAAAAAAAGTCTATATATTACAGAAGGCAGACAAGATATATATAGATATGTTAAGAGAATATAATTTATATAATAAGATATGGCAAGCGGGATCAATATTATTAAATACACAAAGTGTTGGAGTAATGGGAGATAATAGAACATATGAGTATGTTCTTGCGTTGCGTGCCGTTTGTAGTAAGGATGGTATGACCGCACAAGTGTATCCATTTGAAGTTGAATTTTTGGAAAAAGTATCTACAAAGATCATAAATAATGTTGAGGGAATTAATAGAGTTGTTTATGACATTAGTAATAAGCCACCAGCAACAATTGAGTGGGAATAAATTTAAAGATTATTTATAATTAGAATATATAATGGTAGAAAACAAGAGAATACCTCATTTTGAGAAAATATTAATTGGTCCAATAATGGTTTTAGGAGAGATGGTATGTGGTGGTCATTATATAGAATCATTAAAAATATTAAAACAATCGTCAGGTAGTACATATTTACACATTATTAAAGATTTATGGTCTAGATATAAATTTAGAGGATATTATTTAGGATTTTATCCTTGGGGTTTATCACAAATAGTAAAAGGCTTACCTATATTATTTGTTCAAGCAGAGATGCATCATTTATTAACAAATTATACAAATATGAGTGATAATAATAGAATGTTGTGTTCAGGTGTATTTGGTGGTATTTCACAAGGTTTATTTATAACACCTACTCAACGTTTAAAAACAATTGTAATGACATATCCTGTGAATGATGGTCGTGTATTAACACCATTTGAGGTTATTAAAGAAACATATAAAAGAGGAGGAATACGTACGTTTTATTCTGGTTTATTACCAATGGTGATAAGAAGAGGAATAGATTGGGGATTACGTTTTCAGGGTTATTATTTAGCAGAAAATATAATGAAAAGAAGAAATGAAGAATTAACAATCATGAATAAGGTGGGATGTGGTATATTTGGAGGTGCATTAGCTACAATAACTACACCAGTAGATGTATGTGTTGCTGAATCACAAAAATATACAAATAAAGGTAAATCATTATATAGTATTATTAAAGATGTATATAATAATTATGGATATAGAGGATTTGTAAGAGGGTGGGGTATAAGAGTAGTTCATTCGTGTTATCATACAGTATGGGTTTGTGGTATAGGAAGTATAATGTTCAGTATGTTAAGAGACTAAGTATTTCGTTTAGAGATAAATATAGAGCCAAATATGGTTTGTAGTATAGCAGTAGTTAGACCGAATTTCCATAGATTGCTTGATTGAAGAGAGTCACAATTTTTAAAAAATAGTTCCACATATCCCCATATAGCAAACCCGAATTCAATTAGACCAGCCATAACATAAATCCGATAATTATTATAAACTAATTCTATGTTTTGATTAATAGTGTTTTTATTACTTGTTATAATAAGTGTAATTAAAACATATATCCATAGATTAGAGTTTTCACATGCGTTAAATATTTCATAATCTTCAATTAGATACTTTATACCAAAAACAAAATAAGATATGATTCCTCCAACAATAGAAAGATATGTTATAATAAATAGGAATAAAGATATTTTTTCATTATTCATTTTTTAAAAAGTATGATTTTTATATGTTTAAATAGATTTGTAGAATATATAACATATTAAAATGATATAAACAGATATTGTAATCCATCTTTTAATTTTTTTCTTTTTAACAAGAATAAGTATTTTCTTTCTGACATCTAATCCGTGTTTAAGACATATAGTATTTATATTTGCGATTCTAACACCACCAGGTGGATTGATTGATTTTGTTTGTGGCGGATCTTTTTGATATGTGTATATATATTCTTCATTTGGATCAACTATATTACATATGTCTATAATTTCTTTATGAGTGATATTAATAATTGTATTATATGGAACAAATATAGGTACAAGATAAATTTTAGGTATAGTTATTTTTTTAAGAGACCATTCTTTTTTTTCATATAACTTTATAATTTCTTTAAAAAGAGAAAGAGAGTGAAGTTGGTTAATATCACCCATACGAAGATGACATTCTATTATTTTTCCGCCTATAGTTTCTATATTTATACATCCAGTATAGTTTTTAAGATGTATAGATATCCATTTATAGATATAGAAACTAATGCTATAATTTGGGAGTGTTTCCCAGTAATCAAACATACCTTGTTTGGATGGATATCCTTTAAAGCAGCAGTACCATTTTATTTTACCATTAAGTATAGCAAAATCAATACTTAGATGGTCGCCTTTAAGAAATGACATCCAGAAAGAGCCAGATTTTATATCATCATAATATTCATCTTTATTATGAGCAACTTTAGAGTCCCATCCCATACCATATAGATTAGTAATTGGTTTTATGATAACAGGGAATGTATTAGGTGTTAGTCCAAAAGGAGCACATGGTATATTTTGTGATTTACTAATATATATTTTATTATAGACTTTATTGAATTTTGGGAAATGTTCCCAAGCATAAAGATCATTTAATGGTATTTTAATAGGACATTTGAGTATATTATAAATAATTTCTCTTTTAAGTAAATATGGTTGTACCATAAAACTTTATATTTATAATACTTATAATATGAATGTAAAGGAAACGAAAAGTCCTAAAAAATATAATATTGTATCAGCTTAATTTATTAAATAAATATTTTTAAGTTATTGACATCTATTCGTTTTAGGATTATATCCAGCACAACATCCTTCTTTAAAAGCAGCAGGCCAATATCCAGTAAATTCAGGATTACCAGGTTGATTTTTGACGTTATTGCATAATTTTTTATATAGTAAATCTACATTTTTTGGGTCTTTTGTGGATAGAATTGTTTTTTTATATAGTTTATTTTTTTGAATATTCTGAATAGTTTGATGACCACTTGCTATTTCAGTAGCTAAATATAATGTAGCTATATTGGCTTCTTGGCTACCACATCTAGCACTTATAAGTTTTTTGAGAGGGTCATAACTTACAGAACCAGAAAGAGAAAGCACATCGCTAAATAATTTTGGAGATAATTCATATTTTATATAGGTGTATAAAAAATCGCGATGAGGTAATGGAACACAATGAGGAACAGATTCATCTTGAAGTATTATTTTAAAAAAACAAGTATCTTTGAGTTGTTCTTTTGTCCAAATAGCGAACCCTCCTTTCTTTTTTGCTAAAATATAAGGTTTACCCCATTTTTTAGATTCAATATTTAGAACAGATAGTGCATCAGAATGAGACCAATTTATGCGTTGGCTATTAACATAAATGACAAATAAAATGATTAAAAGAAAAAGTGAGAAATATAGTTTCATTATAATATAATAAAAGATTTTTTTACCAATTCCATTTTCCAGTGGTTTCAGACACCCAATAAGCGTATCCATGATATAATAAAGCACTAACACCTAAAATACAAACAGCACCAAGTGATTTTTTGTTTATTTTATGAGAATTGTATAATAAAAGTGGAGCAACAAGTAGTATATGTAATAAATAAACAATTCTTAATTGTTTTGAGTTTTTGTTATCTTTTTTAAGATTGAAATTAAATGCGTTTGATAAGCTCCAATTCCAGTTACCAGTAATTTCAGATTTTAGTAAGCTAAAACCATGATATAATAGAACAGAGTATCCGACAATATTTATAATAGTTTCATTTCTATATTCGCCACAACCTAAAAGTATGAAGAGTGGTCCAGCAACTAATATATGAATAAGATAGACCATTCTTAAAAACGATTTATTTTTGGTATCATCAAGTGCTGTATTGGTAGATTTGTCAGAAGCACCTTTTTCGCTTTTATCAGCTTTGTCTCCAAAGAATTTTTCGCTTTTATCAC
>CETH01035712.1_pt1 | contig 35997 bp, 34 predicted proteins | sample 361461 | NCBI WGS metagenome assembly CETH01 (sample SAMEA2622695, study PRJEB7988) | marine metagenome | isolation source: saline water (ENVO:00002010), including
GAGGCCCCATATCAGGAGGAGGTCCAGGATCTGAAGGAGGTTCAGGAGGGGGCCCCATATCAGGAGGGGGTCCCATATCAGGAGGGGGTCCAGGATTTAGAGGGTTTAGATCTGTTACAGGGATAAAAAATTGTTTAGAATCACCGTAAACAGTATCAATCCCATATGAAGTTACAGTTAAAGTAATAAAAATCGCTGTTAGAATAAATATTTTTTTCATAATAATTCCACCTTTAGATCACGTGATTACTCACAGGAAAATCCTGAAATAATATTATTAAAACGTATTTGTAGAGCAGTTGAATCAGGTCCCGTTGTCACTAATGTATAAGAAGTATTGTTTGTGCAAGTCCAACCAGCTATCAGCCCTCCTCCTGCATCTGACCCTTGAGGGTCAGAAACTACAAAGGCTGCAAAGTTTCCAGATACTCCTCCTACAGTGATGTCACCGTTATTTATAAGAGTAAATATATTTGTAGGTTGACTATCAGATAAAATAAAATACCCAAAGTCTACCAATTCTTGAGTAGATTCACCTTCGTTTGGAGACCATATTAAAGATGAGTCAACACCTTTATATTCGAAGGTTATTAACCCTTGAGTATTGTCTGGATCCTCTTCTAGTAATCCACTTTTAACTAGGTTAGAGTTCCAGATATCTGTATCTCCATCTAAAGTTAAAATAAATTCGTATTCGTCAAAAACATTTGGTATTTGAACCTTTTTTTCAGGTTGTGGTGTTGGAGTATTGACTGGAACCATGATTGGTTTCGGAGGCTGTATTGTAGGTTCTGGCACAAAAGCTTCCTCTTTTATAGTAACAGTGGGGGTAATTGCGGGTAAAGTGTCAGTCGCAGGAGTGCTGGCTATAGGAGCCTCTTCACTCCCCCCACATGAAACAATAAAAATAGATGCTATTAAGCTTGTAAATAGAATAATAAGTTTATTCATAATTTCCTCAAATATGTTTTCCTATTTTACAGGTTTAATCAATAGTAAGAAATCTGATTCATTAATGATAGGTATTTCAAGTTGTGTTGCTTGTTGTAATTTAGATCCAGGGTCAATTCCTACGATAAGATAATCTGTTTGTGCAGAAACTTTACTTGTAATAGCTCCTCCAAGATCTTTAATGATCTTTGTGATTTCTGAGCGGCTAAAGTTATCTAATTTTCCTGTTATTACAAAACGTTTGTTTTCTAAAATGCCCATATTTTCAGGGGTGGTATTTTTTATATGGCGTACATTAACACCGTATTTTTTCATTGTTGATATGATAAATTGATTTTCAGGTATATTAAAATAATCTACTATACTTTTTGAAATTTGTGGCCCTATTAAATCTATTTCCTCTAATTCTTCTATTGAAGCATTTATGAGTTTATCTATATGTTCAAAATGATTAGATAATATATCTGCTATTTCAGAACCTACATGTTTAATACCCAAACCAAATATTAAGTTCGATAAATTTCTGTTTTTGCTGGCTTCTATGGCTGATATTAAATTGTCTGAACTTTTGTCACCCATTCTTTCTAATTCAACAAGGTCTTCTTTTTTTAAGTTATATATATCAGAAATGTTTTTTATTAAATTGTTTTCAATTAGACTTATGCCTGTTTTACCTCCCATCCCATCTATATCCATTGCTGCTTTGCTGATAAAGTGCTCAATTAGTCGAACCATTTGTGCAGGGCAGGATATGTTTGTGCAATATAATGCTGCTTCATCTGGATTTTTTGTTGTAGCATGTAGGCAACTAGGGCATTTTTCCGGCATTGAAAAATTAATCTCTTTGCCTGTTCTTTTAGAGATGTTTGATCCTATTACCTGAGGGATTACTTCTCCTGCTCGTTCAACATAAACCCAGTCCCCAATGCGAAGGTCTTTGGATTTTATATATTCTTCGTTATGTAAAGTTGCTTGCTTTATTGTAACTCCACCTAGGTTAATTGGGGATAATATTGCGTAGGGGTTTATACTGCCAGTTCTGCCAACATTGACTTTTATATCTAATAATTGCGTTTCTGTTCTGTCGGCGGGGAACTTATAAGCTATTGCCCAACGTGGCTCCCTACCTATAGACCCTAAAATTTCTTGCATTTGCAAATCATTAATTTTAAAAACGATGCCATCGCATTCGTAGTCAATATTGTGCCTTTCGTCTACCCAACGTTGATAGAAATCTTTAGCTTCGGCGATATTTCGAGCTAAAAAATTACTCTTATTTATTTTAAAGCCTAAAGATTTAAGATAAATAAGGCTGTCAAAATGATTTTCAAACGCATAATGACTTCCTTCAGACCATCCATAACCATATATGAATATATCTAATGGTCTTTCTGCTGTAACAGAAGCATTTAGTTGCCGCAATGATCCTGCTGCTGTATTTCTTGGATTTGCATATTCTTTTAAACCTTTTTCCTTTCTCGCATTATTAAAATCTATAAAATGAGACTTTGGAAAATAAACTTCACCTCTGACTTCTAATGTACGAGGGTAATTTCCGATTAACTTTAAAGGGATACTGTTAATAGTTTTTAGATTAAGGGTAATATCTTCGCCCGTTGTTCCGTTTCCTCTGGTAGCTCCTTGCACGAATACTCCATTTTCATATAACAGTGATACTGCAAGGCCATCAATTTTCAGTTCGCAACTAAGTTCTGTGTCATTGAGATTTAGTGTACTAATGGTTTTTTTGTACCATGACTCGAACTCTTCGTCATTAAAGGAATTTCCTAAACTTAGTAATGGTATTCGGTGGGCAACTTCAGAAAAATCAGTTTGAGGTTTAGCTCCAACTCTCTGGGTAGGAGAATCTGCTGTGATTAACTCAGGATATTCTGATTCTAAACGTATAAGATTTCTCATCATTAAGTCGTAGTCACGGTCACTAATTTCTGGATCATCTTCTATGTAGTAGCGGTGATTATGAAAATTGATTTCTGACCGTAAAGAGTTGATTTTTATTATTACTTCTTCGTGTGACATCTTATAATCCGCATATCGCATGTATGCTCATTTTATACTATAAATCCAGTTTGTCGGCATTTATATCTTGTTAAACATGCACTAAATCATTTAATATTGTTATATGAACTTAAATATAAATGACATAATCAACTGTTCTTGTAGAAGCTTATATATCTCTTCGGGCGGTTAAACTTGTTTTAAAAATAGTCAAATTAGACACTAAAAAAGCCCCCGATAGGGGGCTTTTTTAGTTTAAAGGAATATTTAAATAGTGGCATTTACAAAAGATATATTAGATTTTATTGATAAGTATCCGGCATTGTCTTCTATAGGTAACACCCCGCTAGTCAGGTTGGATGTTGGTGACGCGAGTACTGATGTAGAAATTTATTCCAAATTTGAACAATTAAATCCCGGAGGGTCAATAAAAGATAGGCCAGTTTTAAGAATGTTGTCAAAGGCTATTTTGAATGGCGATTTAACCAAAGGTAAGACGATTCTTGATGCAACATCAGGGAACGCTGGAATTGCATATGCGATGATAGGTGCTATTTTAGGTTATTCCGTGGAACTTGTTATGCCAGAGAATGTAAGCTTGGAAAGAAAAAAAAGATTGATAGCTCATGGTGCCACTCTTAAATTTACTGATGCTCAGAAAGGCTATGATGAAGCGTTGTATGAAGTTAAAAGGATGTATAAAGATAATCCTGAGAAATATTTTTATTGTGATCAATATTCTAATAATAATAATCCTTTAGCTCACTATGAAACTACAGGTGCAGAAATTATAGAACAGTTACCTGAAATTACACATTTCGTGGGAGGAGTTGGGACTGGAGGGACCATAAGCGGGATAGGACGCCGATTGAAGGAATTTAACCCTAATATTCAGATAATATGTGTGGAGTATGATGAATGGCCGGGAGTTGAAGGTTTAAAACCTTTGGGAGAAGGACATATTATTCCAGATACATTTGATCGATCTATTGTTGATAGAATGCTGTATGTAGACATTTTGAAATGCTATGACTTGTCACGTGATCTTGCTAAAAAAGGTCTTTTCATTGGACAATCATCAGGAGTATATCTTTATGGAGCCATGAAGATAGCCAATGAAATAAGTGACGGCAAAATTGTAACTATATTCAATGATATAGGAGAGCGTTATTTTTCCACTTCTCTTTGGGAAGAAGAACCTGCTGTCTTAAACGTCTAGGTTAACTACTTCAAGGGCACGAGTATTGATAAAATCTCTTCTTGGTGCTACTTCATCACCCATTAACATTGCAAAAGTTTCATCTGCTTCCAAATTGTCTTCTACAGAAACTTGCAACAGCGTTCTATGGTCAGGGTCCATGGTTGTTGACCACAACTGCTCTGCATTCATTTCTCCTAACCCTTTGTATCTTTGGATATTAATATTTCTTTTACCAGATAATTGTTCTATAACGTCTTGTCGTTGTGACTCAGTATAGGCATATTGTTCTTTTTTACCTACACTGATTTTATACAGAGGAGGTTGAGCAATATATAAATGGCCATGTTCAACAAGAGGAGCCATATGACGGAAAAAGAATGTTAGCAGAAGTGTTCTTATGTGAGACCCGTCAACATCAGCATCACACATAATAATAACTCTGTGATATCTTAATTTCTCCAAGTCAAATTCTTCGTCAAATCCAGCACCAAGAGCAGTAATCATAGATCTGATAGCATCATGTTGTACTATTTTATCAGCTCGCGCCTTTTCTACATTTAAGATTTTTCCCCATAAAGGCAAGATAGCTTGGAATCTCCTATCTCTCCCCATTTTGGCTGTTCCTCCTGCAGAATCACCTTCAACTAAATATATTTCACATAATTCAGGATTTTTTTCAGAACAATCAGCTAATTTACCTGGTAGTCCCCCACCATCCATAGCGTTCTTTCTGATAATAAGGTCTCGGGCTTTTCGAGCTGCTTCACGAGCACGTTGAGAAGTCATACATTTATCAATTATCGATTTACCTTCTCTGGGATTATCTTCTAAGAATATTTGTAAAGCTTCTCCCAGTACAGTTTCTACTTGTGTTCTAGCTTCTGGGTTCCCGAGCTTATTTTTTGTCTGCCCTTCAAATTGAGGGTTTTGTAACTTAACGCTTATTACTGCAGTAATTCCTTCTCTCGTATCTTCTCCTGCCAAGTTTGGTTCAGTATCTTTGATTAATTTTTGTTTTCTTCCAAAATCATTAAGTACTCTTGTAAGGGCAGATCTAAAACCGGTTACATGTGTACCTCCATCTTCTGTATTAATACAATTGGCAAAGGCAAAGACGAATTCACTAAAAGAATCATTGTATTGCAATGCTACTTCTACTTTTGTGCCTTCAAAATCTTTTTCTACGTATATGGGATTTTCGTGAATCACACCTCGATTTTTATTAAGGCCTCTAACGAAACTAGATATTCCACCTTCAAAGTAATAAGTTACTTCGTTATTTGGCCATCTAGTTGAGTGCCAATCACTTCGGAATGTGATTTTTAAGCCTTTATTTAAATAAGCCATTTCTTTAAATCGATTTGCCAATACGTTGTAATCGTATATTAATTCACCAAAAATATCCGTGTCGGGCATAAATTCGATAGTAGTTCCGGTTCCATCATTATGGACAGTTTCTAAAGGTTCACTAGTCATTTCAGAAGTGGTTTTACCTTTAGAGTATTCTTGTGTATGTATTTGGCCATCTCTTATAACAGACGCTTTAACCCAAGTTGAAAGAGCGTTAACTACAGATGCCCCAACTCCATGCAGTCCTCCGGAAACGGCATAAGCTTTTCCTCCAAATTTTCCTCCTGCGTGCAGTGTGGTCATGACAGTTTCTAATGCTGTCATACCGGTGGTGGGGTGTTTGTCTACAGGTATTCCTCTACCGTTATCTCGAACTATTACTGAACCATCTGAACGGATTTCAACTTTTACTTCACTACAGTATCCAGCCATGAATTCATCAACACTATTATCTACAATTTCATAAATGAGGTGGTGTAATCCTCTTTGGTCAGTACTGCCAATGTACATTCCGGGACGCTTACGAACAGCTTCCATGCCTTCAAGAACTTGTATATCTCTGGCAGAATATTCATTGTCTTTTGTACTGTCTTTTCTTGCCATAGAAATACTCCTTGGATAAACCTAAAAGTTTTATATTATTTTCTTCTATTAGACTTTAATCCATTCACGCCTGTGTGTAAAGTAATTGATAGCTAATTTTAAATGTTATATTTTTGCAAAAATATGGTTTGTAAAATAAGACTTTCTGGTACAATGACTTGGCAGCCAATCCAATATGTGATGGTGAGCAGAATCGAACTCGTTAATATAATGTGTTTTTGTATTTTCCATCACATCAAATCGATTAAGGTTTGGAAAAAATGATGGAATTTACAAAAAAATCAAAGATAGCTATTGTAGGTGCAGGTAAGCTTGGAGGGTCATTAGCTTTAGCCTTATCTGCTGCCTCATATAATGTTGTTTCTGTTTTTAGTAGAAATGCCAATTCAGCACTCAATGTTTCTAAAGAAATTGATGGATGTATTCCAAGTAGTGATATACAAGAAACAATTAACGTTGCAGAAATTGTTTTTATAACAACTCCTGATGATGTTATATCTAAGATAGCTAGTTCATCAAAATGGTCTAATTCTCAGGCGGTAATCCATTGTTCTGGAGCTTCAGGAATAGAATTGTTTAGTTCAATAGAATCTCGTATAGAGTTTGGGTCTTTTCACCCAATGCAAACATTTTCGTCTATTAAAGAAGGCTCTAAAAGCATGCAGGGTATTACTTTTGCAATAGACGGAACAGATAGAATAGTGGGATTTTTAAAAGAAATAACCAATTCATTTAATTCTGGATTTGTTTTAATACCTTCTGAATACAAGCCCATGTATCACCTGACAGGTACGTTGATGGGTAATTTGCTCTTGGAATACGCGGCGATTTCAGCAAAATTATGGGAACAGATCGGGTATGACCAAGAGAAAGGAATTCAATCTTTGGTTCCTATGATGAGACAGGTTGCAGATAATTTAGAGAATATTGGACTTCCAGAAGCGTTAGCAGGTCCTTTTGTTAGGGGTGATATTGGAACTATTAAAAAACATTTGGAAATTTTAAAAGAAGATGCTCCCCAGGTGTTGAATTTATATTGTGAATTAGCTTTAGCTGGATTTTATTTTGTAAAAGACGATATTGAAATGAACTTAGAACTAAAAGAAGAAATAACTGAGATGTTGGAATCAAAACTTCAGAGGTAGAACTATCATGAGAGTTACTATTAATAGATTGCAGAAAATGAAGGATGAAGGATCTTTAATTCCTATGATTAGTGCCTACGATTATACGTCAGCCTTCATTCTTGAAGACGCAGGAATACCTATTATTTTAGTAGGAGATAGCTTGGGGAACGTTGTTTTAGGCTATGATTCTACAATTCCTGTAACAATGGATGACATGTTACGACATACGCAAATGGTTGTTAGGGGCACGAAAAAAGCTCATATTGTTGGTGATATGCCTTTTATGAGCTATCAAACAGGAGTTAGGGATGCTATTTGTAATGCAGGACGACTTATTAAAGAAGGTGGCTGCCAATCTGTAAAACTAGAGGGAGGCGAACCAATAGTAGAAATTGTTCAAAGCCTTGTACAATTTGGAATACCTGTTATGGGCCATTTGGGACTCACCCCACAGTCTGTAAATCAATTAGGCGGTTATAGAGTTCAAGGTAAAGAGGATTCTTCAGGAGAGAAATTACTCAATGAAGCACGTATGTTACAAAATGCTGGGGCATACGCCATAGTGTTAGAGTTAATACCTGCCAAATTAGCCGAAAAAATAACTGCTTCTTTAGATATTCCTACTATAGGAATTGGCGCAGGACCCAAATGTGATGGGCAAGTTCAAATTTTTCATGATATGTTAGGTCTGTTTCCTGATTTTTCACCCAAACATGCGAGAAAATACATGGACCTTAATATTGAAATCAAAAAAGCCGTTCAGGGTTATATAAAAGATGTTCAAAAAGGACTTTTTCCTTCAGATCAAGAAAGTTTTTGATTAATCTATTTTGGAATAAAAATATGAAAATTATTAAATCTATTGCTGAACTGAAAGGTGAACTAAATGCAAATAAAGGATCCTTAGGATTAGTCCCTACTATGGGGGCGCTTCATATAGGTCACCAGTCTCTGTTTAAGAAAGCTAGGGAAGACAATGATTTTCTAGCTATTTCATTATTTGTTAATCCTTCTCAATTTGGCCCTGATGAAGATTTTGATAAATATCCTAGAAATATTAATAAAGATTTAGATATATTAAATTCTGATAATGTGGATCTTGTTTTCATGCCTGATATTCAAGAAATGTATCCTTCTGGATTTTTAACAAATGTTGTTGTTGATAAACTGGCTGATGTTTATGAGGGTTTGCATAGAAAGGGACATTTTAATGGAGTTTCAACTGTAGTAACTAAATTGTTTAATGTTTTTAAACCTGATAGGGCATATTTTGGTGCCAAAGATGCTCAACAATGCGCAATTATAAAAAGATTAAACATTGATTTAAATTTAGGTGTCGACGTTATAATTTGCCCAACAGTTAGAGAAGATTCAGGATTAGCGTTAAGCAGTAGGAATGGTTATTTGAATATTGATCAAATGGAGGCTGGTTTATTAATTAGCCGAGGACTCTTTAAATCAAAAGAGTTATTTGATTCTGGTGAAAAAAATATTGTTAATTTATGTAAAGTTGCAAGGAATATTATTGAATCTAATTCATTATGTCAGATTGATTATCTAGACATAGTTAATTGTGAAACTTTTGATCTTCAGACAGATTTAGATCAAAATTCTATAATGATTGTTGCCGTTAGAATTAGAAATATAAGACTTATAGATAATATTGAAATAAAGTAGGTATTCTATATAGTTATATGTGCAATCAACATTATATATGTTGTAAAGATTAGGGTTTCAGATTTTATTTATTGTAATTGTGAGTTTTCATGACTAAATTAAATGTGTTGGTTACAAATGATGACGGCATTTATTCTCCCGGTATTTGGAAAATAGCAGAATCTATATCTGAATTTGCCAATGTTGTGATTGTTGCCCCTGATAGAGACCAAAGTGGTAAAGGTAGTTCTATTACTTTGTTAAATCCTTTAAATATTGAGAAACATGATTCCCAATTAGAAAAGATTTCAGAAGTTTATACTGTTGATGGGACTCCAGCTGATTGTGTCATTGTAGCAACAGAGGAACTTTTCTCTGACAGCATTGATGTAGTGGTATCCGGAATAAATCAAGGAGCAAACGTTGGGCTAGATGTATTTACATCTGGGACATTTGGAGCAGCTTTACATGGGTATTGTCGAAATATAGATTCGATTGCGATATCTGTTCTTTATGGTGAGCATATATTTTATGAGCCAGCTGTGGAAATAGGTAGTCAAATTGTAAAAAATATTATTTCTAGAAGATTATCTAAAAAGGATGAAGAATCGATATTGTTAAATGTTAATTTTCCAAATTGTGATTCAAGTAAAATAGAAAGTATTGAGTCTACATTTATTGGACCAAGATTATTCTCTGAAGGTATAGAAAAAGTAAATCGCGGTAGACGTGATTTTTATTGGTTAAAATCCAAATCAGCAATCCATGCAGTGGAACATGAAAAAGGAACAGATGTGTGGGCTATTACAAATCAAAAAGTTTCTATTACGTTAGTAGACCCATATTTTCCTGTTAATAAAAACCAGGTTATTGTGGATAATATGATAGATTCTATTTCAGAATAATCTATTTTCGATGCAAATAAATAATAATCGTTCTTGGATACAAAAATCACCATTTTATTATGGTTGGATTATTGTTTTGATATCTGCTCTTACTCTTTTTGCATCCTCTCCGGGCCAAACTTATGTCAATTCTATTTTTGTTGATCCTATGCTAACTGAGCTTGAATGGTCGAGAACAACTTATTCGGCAATGTATACTGTTGGGTCTTTGGTCGCGGCACTTGCTATGGTTTTCGTAGGAAAATCCTTAGACAAATTCGGAGCTAGAATTTTATTACCATTTTTGTGCGTTGCAATGTTTTTCGCCACCTTCTGGATGAGTAATGTTAATACTGCTGTCCAGCTTTTAGTAGGATTTGCAATGTTGAGAACAATTGGTCAAGGTTCAATGTCTCTTGTTGGAACTAATATGGTTTCAAACTGGTTTGTTAAAAAAAGAGGAATAGCAACGGGCATTGCTTCTTGGGGCCAGGGAATAAGTCTACTTACTATGCCGATCTTAGCGCATATTTTAATTCAGAATTTTGGATGGAGAAATACATGGACCATTTTTGGTGCTTTAGTAAATATTTTATTACTTCCATTTGCAATATTATTTGTTAGAGATAAGCCGGAAAAAATAGGATTATTACCGGATGGAGCAGTAGCCCTAAATCAAGAGTTGAGTAATGAAAATAGAATAAAAGAGAATGCGTACACGCTTAAAGAGGCTATGCAAACTCGGGTTTTTTGGACATTAATTGCTTCCGGTGTAGCAAACCCAATGATAATTACGGGGTTGCATTTCCATCATATTTCTATATTAATGTCTAAAGGGGTACCTTTAACATTGGCTGTAACAACTATGGGGTTGTTTGGACCTATAAATTTAGTTTTTAATTTAATTACAGGGTATTTAGCCGATCGTATTTCGAATAGGATTTTGATGGCTATTGGCCAATTTGGTATTGCCTTGACTCTTATTTCGATATTGTATATTAATCAGCCGTGGCATTCCTTTATATATATATTAATTTCTTCAATTAGTATGAGTATGTTTAATACAAGCTATACAGTAATCTGGGCTAATTACTTTGGTAGAAAAAGTTTAGGATCAATTAGAGGATTTTCAGCTACAACAATGGTGACATTTGCAGCTTTTGGGGCTTTACCATTTGGGTTTATATATGATCGCACTCTTTCATATGATCAGGCGGCATTATTTTTACTGTTTATTCCATTAATATGCTGTATATTCTGCATATTATCTACTACGCCACCTGTGAAAACAGATTAAATATTATTGTATGCCCAATCCTTTAGTAGATGGTGGGCAATCGCTATCTTCATCGGCACTTTTAGAATATCACTGTTACCTTCTAAGGATTTGATAACCTCTTGCCTAGTAAACCATTTAACGTCAGTCATTTCTTCTGGATCCATATTAATCGTAGTGCTAGCTGCTTCTGCATGGCACCCTATCATTAAAGAATATGGCAGTGGCCACGGTTGAGATGAATGGTATTTAACATTTTTAACTAATATTCCTGCTTCTTCCATTACCTCTCTTGCTACTGCTTCTTCAATTGATTCACCTTGGTCGACAAATCCTGCTAGAGCAGAATATGTATTAGTGTTTTGCAACCTTCCTCTTGATTGCCCTAATAAACATCTTTCTCCGTCATGCACTATTACAATTATTACAGGATCAGTTCTGGGAAAATGTTCAATAGGACACTGGGTACATTTCCTAACTTGTCCGGCTCGCGTCATAATGGTTGATGATCCACAAACAGAGCAAAATTGATGGCGATTGTGCCAATTCATTTGCATTCTAGCGTACCCGGCAATGGCAGAATCCTCCAATGCTAGTAGTGCGCCGGCGTCACGGATATGAATAAATTTCAGGTCTGAATTTGAGAAAGAAATAGAATCGGTATCTGATACGGATAAAGCGTAGTGATTAATGTTGTTTAAAAATCCTAGAAAAATTGGATCGATACTTATATTTAGTTTTTTTATTTCTTCTATCTTAAGCCAGTGTAATTCTTTTTCAGGATTGTCACATATTAATACTTCAGAGTTTTTTAACAGAAGGAACTTACTGGTTGGATTATATATTTCATCTGTTATTTTCTCAGGGTTCCTTCTTTCTTTTTCCCCTCTATCGAGAGGGTTAGTTGAAAAAACATGACCATATCCTTGAGTCATAATGAACTGCTATATAACCAATTCGACAGGAGTTTCAAGAAGTCTTTTCACTTCTATAATAAATTGAGCTCCTTCAGAACCATCAACAATTCTGTGGTCGGCTGACAATGTTGCAGTCATCATATCTCTAATAACAATTTCACCGTCTACTACTGCTGGTTTGCTTTGAACTGTACCAACAGCCAATACGGCACTTTGCGGAGGATGTATGATTGCGACAAAGCTTGTTACGTCAAACATTCCTAAATTACTGATAGCAAAGGTACCTCCAGTATATTCTTCGGTACTCAGTGTTCCAGAATCTGATCGACTAGCAAGGTCTTTTACTAGCTGTGAAACTTCTTTTAGAGATTTGTTACCACAATCTAATATGGCAGGTACAATTAACCCTTCTTCTCCTGCAATAGCAATAGCAATGTTAATTGTATTATTAAATGATATTCCAGAATCATTAAAGTACGCATTAAACTTAGGATACTTTTTAAGGGCTTCTATACAAGCTTTAACAATGAGGTCATTTACAGATACTTTGATCCCTTCGTTGCTTAACTTTGTATTTATTTGACTTCTTAATTGCATAGCTGAAGTCATGTCAATTTCTGCCGATACATAAAAGTGAGGTTTTTCTGTCTTACTTTTTACTGTTACTCTAGCAATTTGTTGCCTCATTCTACTTAATGGTTCTAATCCGTCAGGTTGAGGTGTTTTAGGTTCTGGGGTGTCTGGTATAGAAATAGAAGTTGGTTTAGGAGGTGTTGGTTTATCCTCATCTACAGATTTATTAGAATCATATGATTCTATATCTTTTTTAGTTATTCTGCCTCCAGGACCTGATCCAGAGATTTCATTTAGAGATATACCTAATTCGGCAGCTAGTTTTCTTGCTATTGGAGTAGCTAATACATCATTTGATGAAATAGGCGCAGATTCTTTTGGGGGCTCTTCAGCCGTTTCTTCATCTGAGGTAATAGAATCAAAGGGAGGAGAATTTACAATTTCTTCATTCTTTTGAGCAGAGTCATTTTTTTGTTCATCAGCATTAAATGATTCTCCTTCTTGGCCTACTATCGCGATCGTTTGACCCACAGGGATGACAGAGCCTTCTGGGGCAACAATTTTCAGTAATACTCCAGATGTTTCCGATTCAAATTCGACAACTGCTTTGTCTGTTTCTATTTCTGCTATGGGTTCATTTTTTTCTACAGGAGAGTTTTCATTTTTTAACCAGCGTACAACAGTACCTTCTTCCATATCGTAGCCCATTTGGGGCATCTTTAGCTCAGTTGCCATTTTATATCCTCCCAATATTAAAGAATGTAGTTGTTATAAACCAAAATTATACGTTACGGTTTCAACAACCCAGTCTGCACTAGGAATCATTGCAGACTCTATATTTTTTGCATAAGGAGCCGAAACATCTGGTCCGTTTACTCTTATTACTGGACCATCTAAATAATCAAAAGCAGCCTCTTGCACATTGCTTGCTATAGTTCCTGAAAAACCACCTGTTTTCCATGTTTCTTCTATTACAACGGCTCTATTTGTTTTTTTAACTGATTCGACCACTGTTTCTATGTCTAAAGGGGATAAAGTTCTTAAATCTATAATTTCAGCTGAAATGTTCTTGTCAGCAAGTATTTTAGCTGCTTCTTCAGCTATTCTTACCATTCCAGAATAAGCAATCAATGTTACATCTTCTCCAGGCTTAGCTATTCTTGCTTCACCAAATGGAACTTCATAATATTCTTCAGGTACATCACCTTTGACTCTGTATAAAAGAGAATGTTCAGCAAATATAACTGGATTATTGTCTTTTCTTGCAGTTCTAAAAAGGCCAAGTGCATCATAAGGGTTTGATGGGACCACAACTCTAAGCCCTGGAATAGAGGCATACCAATTTTCAAAACTTTGAGAATGAGTTGCTCCTAATTGACCTCCGCCTCCCGTAACAGTTCTTATTATTAGTGGAACACTAATCTGACCATCCGACATATAGGATAATTTTGCTGCATGATTTACTATTTGATCCATTGCAACAAGAGAAAAGTTTATAGTCATTATTTCAACAATAGGCCTTAACCCTATCATTGCTGCTCCCGTTCCAGCTCCAACAAATACAGATTCTGAAATAGGAGTATCTTTGATTCTATCCTCTCCATATTCATCATAGAATCCTCTAGTCACTGCATAGGCACCACCATATTTACCAATATCTTCGCCCATCAGAAAGGTTCTTTTATCTGTGTCGAGGGCTTCCCTCAAACCTTTTGCGATAGCATCGCGCAGTATCATTTCTGTCATATCTAAACCTCAGGATCCGCATAGATATTTGTGTAAAGCGATTCTGGAGAAGGCTCAGGACTTTCTGTCGCAAAATCAACAGCTTCTTCTATTGTTTTTTCTACCTCTTCATAGATATCTGCAATTTCTTCTTGAGTCAATAAATTATTTTCTAAACAGATTTCTTTAAAACTGTCGATGGGGTCTCGAGATCTATGTTCCTTAACTTCAGAATTATTTCTATAATTACTAGGATCCGCCATTGAATGTCCATGGTATCTGTATGCCATAGCTTCAATGAATACAGGTCCGTCCCCTTGCCTTACTTTTTCAATACCTTCTTTAGTAGTTTCTCTTACTTGAAGTAAGTCCATACCGTCTATATGAACTGCAGGTATCTGATATGACATTGCAGCTTCATAAATATTTTCACCACCAGCATTTGATCTATAAACATCTGTACCCATACCGTACAGGTTGTTTTCTAACATAAAAACAACAGGCAATTTCCATAGAGATGCTAAGTTCATAGCTTCATGAAATTCCCCTTCTTGGGCTGCTCCATCACCGAAAAAACACATAACAACACTATCTGATTCTCCCTTCATTTTGATACCTAATGCCATGCCTACTGCTAGCGGAAATTGACCTCCAACTATTGCATGACCACCCATGAAATGCTTTTCTACATCAAATAGATGCATTGATCCGCCTTTTCCTCCACTGCAACCTGTTGCTTTTCCGCATAACTCTGCCATTGCATGTTTTGGGTCTATCCCTCTAGCTAGTGCATGGCCGTGATCGCGGTAATGACCAATTACGTAGTCGTCTTCTCTTAAGTTAGGAATTGCTCCAACAGCAATTGCCTCCTCTCCAATATATGTGTGAAGAAAGCCTCTAATAAGTCCTCTTTGGTAAAGCCTTTCAGTGGATTCTTCAAATTGTCGTATTAAAATCATCTGAGAAAGCGACCTCTTGGCTTCCTCACTGGTTATGATCTGTGTTATGTTTTCGGACTTATTCATAGTTACGTATATATTCTAATATTAGATATGTATAGCCTCTCCCATAGTGTCTAATGCGGCTTCTTTAAGGATTTCTGAAATAGTAGGATGAGGGTGAACTAACCACCCTAATTCGGTTGTAGTTCCTTCTAACATTTTAGTTATGGAAAGTTCGGCTAAAAGTTCTGTTACTTCTGAGCCTATCATATGAGCCCCTATTATTTCACCTATTTCTTCGTCAACGACAAGTTTGACAATACCATCTGTTTTATCCAAAGCTATTGCTTTACCACTTGCACTGAAGGGGAATTTCCCGATATTTATATTAATACCTTGTTCTTTAGCTTGATTTTCAGTTAACCCAAAACTAGCTATTTGCGGTTCACAATATATTGCTCTTGGCATTATAGAATAATCTAATTCTGGAGGATTTAACCCAGCTATATTTTCTATTGCGGTAACTCCTTGAGCAGATGCAACATGAGCCAATAACATTTTTCCAGTCACGTCACCTATAGCATATATATTGGAGATAGCAGTATTCATTTTGTTGTCAATTGGTACGAACCCTCTATCAGTTTCAAGTCCGATGTTTTCAAGTCCTAGATTGTCAGTATTGGCTTGGACTCCCACAGCTACAAGAACTCTGTCACATTCTATTTTAGATGTTTCACCATTTTTAGATATGCTTACTATTGCAAAATCTGCATTTGTTTCTATTGATTCAACACTAGATGAACAAGAAATGTTTATGCCATTATCTGTAAATGATTTTGTTAAAGCTTGACTGATCTCGGCGTCTTCATTCGGGATTATTCTGTCTTCTAATTCTACTATGGTAACGTTTGACCCGTAAGAGCTATATACATGTGCAAATTCTGCTCCTGTTGCACCGCCTCCTACTATCAAGACTCTATTTGGAATAGTTTTTGAGTTTAAGGCGTCTCTACTATTCATTACTATAGAATGATCTATTGGCATTGCAGGGATTTCTCTTTGTCTGGCACCTGTTGCGATTAATATATTGTCACCTGATATAACACGAGACTCGCCGTTTTCCATAAGTATGCTTAAGGAAGTCGAGGTCTCAAAAACAGCCGATCCTGATATATGCTCAACGTTATTCTTTTTTAACAAGTATTGAACTCCAGAAGTCAGTTTGTTAACAACCTCTCTACTTCTTTCAATTGCGGCTCCGAAATCATAAGATAAATTATCAAAAGATATGCCATATTTATCAGCTGATTTCATTAAATTCAAAACTTCAGCATTTCTTAATAAAGATTTACTAGGAATACATCCCCAGTTTAAGCACACTCCACCTACAGATTCCCTTTCTATGACTGCTGTTTTCATACCAAGCTGTGCTGCCCTTATTGCTGCTACATAACCCCCAGGGCCTGCTCCGATTACAATTATGTCAAAGTCTGACATTAGTCACCTCATTACGGCATTAAATAGTAAAATTCGAGTCTTCATTGTACACTATAGTGACTAAAATGAGGTTTGAGAGTTTGGGATTGTAAACCTATTCTTGACACTGGTACTTACCGGCAATAGTATGTTAGCTCGGTTAAGTTATATGCCGAGGTAGCTCAGTCGGTAGAGCACAGCACTGAAAATGCTGGTGTCGCCAGTTCGATTCTGGCCCTCGGCACCTCATAAATTATGCGGGCGGGAGTAGCTCAGTGGTAGAGCACTTCCTTGCCAAGGAAGATGTCGAGGGTTCGAATCCCTTCTCCCGCTCCACGTTAATTATAGTGATTCTACACATCCTAAGCCGATTAAATTTGGTCCGGCATGGGTTCCAATTACTGGTCCTACTTGTATCAGTAAAGGTTTTTTCCCTTCTGGAAGTAAGTCACTAACTTCTTCCGCCAATGCTTCTGCATCAGTACTGTCAGTTGTATAGATCACACATAGTTCGTCTAATTTATCAAATGTCCGAGCTGTTTGGTTTAAGATAAGCATACCGGCTTTTCTAGACCGTGCTCTTTTAAAAGTATCTATAACACCATCACTAGTTTTCAAAATAGGTTTTACTTTGAGTAAACCACCTAGCAGTGATTGTGCTTTACCTATTCGACCACCCTTTGCTAAATATTCGAGAGTATCAAATAAGGCGTAAAAATGACCTCTTTCAGCGACAGATTTAGCTATTTCTATAGCTTCTTCTACTGATGAGCCATTTTTTATTGATTCAGCAGCAGCAATGGCTGAGTATGCAATAGTGCAACTTACATTAGCTGTATCTATAACATGGACTTTTACTTGATCTTTTAATTGAGCAGCAGCTTGTGTTGCTGAGTTAAAAGTTCCACTTAATTTACTAGTGATATGAATTGATATTATTTCATCACCTTCAGATGCGATTTTTTGATAGGTGTCTACGAATTCGCCCATAGACGGCTGTGAAGTTGAAGGATGCCTAGGGTCATCAACTATCTTTTCAAAGAAAGTGTCAGTTGTTAGATCTATTCCGTCTTTGTATACTTCATCTCCAAAGTGAACATTTAGTGGTACAACAGTTATGTCCAATTTTTTTGCAATATCTGTTGGGATATCAGAAGCACTGTCGGTCACAATTTTTATAGCCATTTTCAGCTCCTTTTATGTTATGTGTAATATTTATGAATATAAGTTGATGAAAATATGTTTGCTATTAACAAAATTAAGATGTTTCAGCCAGATCTGTCCTATCTGCTATATGTGAAACAAAGCCTGCATAATCGCCTATGTAAGATAATTTAGCTACACGTTGATCTTGAAATACGACCTGCACCTCAGCATAACTTAAAGTTTTGCCAAAAGTTCCGTATTTAAGATTAGTATCTACTATATCGTCAAAAGGAAGCATAAAGATTCTTCTTTTTTGAATTATAGGCAATCCTACCATAGTGATATATAGAGCATCATCTGATAAGTAATATTTTGTTTGTTTCCATCTTAAATATCTGGGAACTATGATTGCTATTAGCATTAAAAGAGGTATTAATCCCATTGAAAAGTCGGGGATAAAACCCATTGCTGCTATTAGTAATATAATCCACAACGATGACGGTAATAACCAAGCCCAATGAGTTTGGTCAAATATTGTTACCCCGTCAGGGATTGAATTAACTTCTATTATGCTAGAACTAGGTGCATCTTCTTCAGGTGCGGAATCTTGTTCAGAGTCCTCAGGTATAATTTCTTCTTCGTTTTTGTTCATGTTTAACCCTTGAGAATATTTAATGCTGGCTCCGCAGGCTGGATTCGAACCAGCGACCGATCGGTTAACAGCCGATTGCTCTACCACTGAGCTACTGCGGATCAGAAATCTATTATATGTAGAAATTGAATCCTTTACCACTTTTAATATTTTTTTATTAAGGATTTATTGGATATGTTGATAAATATTAAATTACCTTTATAGTTGTCTGATGAAGACAATTTAGGAGGACAATATGTTTCATGTTCAGAGGGTTTTTAAAAGTAAACCTGGAAAAGTTAGAGAAGTTGCAACTCTGGCCCATAGGGCTGCTCAAAACTATAGCTCTGCAGGTCAAAGAGAAGATGGGTTTAGAGTATATTTTAATATTGGCACTACACCAGGAGAAAAAAATATAGTAGTTTTGTCTTGGACTGCCGATAGTTTAGAATCTGTTTTTAGGGCAGAAAATGATGTTCCTAAACAAAATGTAAAGATTTGGAAAGCATTAGTATCTTTAACTGAAGAAAACTGGATAGAATTTGACGAGTTTTTGACTCCTGATAAGATGGTTGAAGTAGACGACATTATTGAGTCTGTTTAATATAATTAACTTTTTCTAATATATTTTATTTTAGAAAAAGTTTGAATGGATAAACTTAGATGAAATTTCCGAAATGTGACTAGAGTCTATAATTTTCATTAGCATTGCTTTGAAATAGGTACAAATTAACATTGAAATTTGAGATACAAATCATTATGTTTGATGAAATTCTCATTAAAGGAGGTTTGTAATGGGAAGTTTATCGGTTTCAAAGGTCGCGGGTTTTTCTATTATGTTAGGGCCAATAATAGGCATTGTTGGATATTTTCTACAAACACTGCTTGTTTTTGAACGCAATGATCCTACCAGTGGTGCGGTTATTGTGCCATTGATTAATGCAAATCCTGAAATGATGTTTATTTCAGGGCTTCTTGTTATGTTTGGATTAATAATGATACTTACCGGAATAAGGTATCTTGCAGCTAATTTGACAGGTGGAGGAGAAGCACTGTCAGGATATATTGTTGCACTAGTATCTATTGGTGTTGTCGGGTGGATTATTACAGTAGGCGCTAATTGGACTATAGCTGGATTAGACATGGCCACAGAAGGGGCTAATGCTGGACCAACTTTTGCTATAGCTCAAGGAATAAATACTGTTGCAGGAATTTTATTTGGCCTTGGATTTTTAATCCTGGCTTACTGCATTTCACAAGGCGACTCATACAATAAGATGTTTGCGTACATTGGAGCACTTGCAGCTGCTGTTCTTGTTGCGGTTCAAGTATTGTTTGCCGCAGATGTTTTAACTGATGGTCAGTTGGCATCAACAATAGGTGGAATATGCTTTATTGTATTTACCTTATGGTCTATAACTATAGGACGAGAAATTCTTAGCGAGTAAATCGGAGAATAATTTCTAATCATTTTGTAATATAAAGAGGGAATACATTTCCTCTTTATATTACAAGTGCATTATTGAAGTATTTGTACTTTTATTGATCCAGTGTTTTTGTCATACGCAGTTTCAAAGCCTTTTTGTATTTCTTCAAGATTGTAACTGTGTGTAACGATTTCTCGTAGATTAAAGTCGCTATCTGAAAACATTTCTATTGATTGTTCGTAGTCGTGCACACCGTCGATCACACTGAAACACATCGAATTTTGCATAGTCAGTTCTTTTACCATAGATCTATTCCAGTTTATACCTAGGTTACCGTAAAAAACGCCCAAAATAATAACAGTACCTTGATTTCTAGTAACATCTATTGATTGAATTAGGGAATCTGATTTCGTTCCACCAACTGTTTCTACAGTTATGTCTGCTCCTCGCCCATTTGTAAAGTCAAAAAGCATTTCTTCAAAAGATCCGTCTGAAGGATCGGCTGTATAATCAGCGCCTAACCTCTTTGCCATTTCTGCTTGTTGGGGGTGTTTTGCTGTGATAAATATTTTTCCTGCTCCAAGTTTTTTAGCTGCAGCAACAGCTGTTAGGCCGATTGTCCCTGCTCCTAAAATTGCTACATTGTCTCCGCCTTTCATTTTACCGACTCTTAGTCCGTGAACGGAAGTAGCCAAAGGGTCTACTAAAGCCCCTTCACTCCAACTCATGCTATCCAATATCGGGAAGCATCCATTTATTTTTCTTGTTATATATTCTGCAAAACCCCCACTTTTGTTGTCTTGGTTGATATATTTTTGGCTAGGAGTACTATTAGGGCAGTGGATATACTGACCTTGCCTACAATACCAACACTCTAGGCAGGCTCGTCCACTTCCTAGAACTTCAACAGCGACTCTTTGCCCAATAAATTGTTTACTTACACCTTCTCCTGTTTCTACAATAATTCCGGTAACTTCATGGCCTGCAGGCATATTGTCTGCTTGGGTTTTTGCTTTGTTCATGTTCAAATCAGAACCACATATTCCTGTGATTTTGACGTCTACTAATACTTCCCCTCGCTCTATGTTTGGGATTGGATAGTCATCAACTTCCATTTTCCCTTTTCCGTCATAAAATGCTGCTCTCATGTTTTTCATACGAAATGCCTCTTTCTCTTTATAATGATAGAGAATTTAAAAATTCATACTATTAAGCTTCTTGCAGAATATGTACTTTTATTGATCCTGTGTTTTTATCGTAAGCGGTTTCAAAACCTTTTTGTATTTCTTCAAGGTCATAGCTATGAGTAACGATTTCTCGTAAATTAAAGGCACTATCTGAAAACATTTCTATAGATTGTTCAAAATCGTGGACCCCATCAATTAGCCCGTAACAGATAGATCCTTGAATAGTCAGTTCTTTTAGTATGGGTCGAGCCCAATTTAAGGCTAAATCTCCATAAAAAACTCCTAGAATAACAACTCTACCTTGTTTACGGGTGACTTCAATTGATTGAGTTAGTGAGTCTACTCTTGAGCCTCCAACAGTCTCCACTGTTAAATCAGCACCTCTCCCATCGGTCATTTCAAAAAGAAGATCCTCAAAAGATCCATCTGAAGGGGCTGCAGTATAATCAGCACCTAATTTTTTTGCCATTTCTGCTTGCTGGGGATGCTTTGCGGTAACAAATATCTTTCCTGCTCCGAGCTTTTTAGCTGCAGCAACAGCTGTTAATCCGATAGTGCCGGCACCAAGTATCGCAACATTATCTCCACCTTTTATTTGTCCAATTCTTAGCCCGTGTACAGAAACAGCAAGAGGCTCTACTAAAGCTCCTTCACTCCAACTCATACTATCCAAGATAGGATAACAACCAGTTATTTTACGTGTAATAAATTCGGAAAACCCACCGCTTTTATAATCTTCTCGGTTATTTGTCCTGGTTTCTTTTGTACTGCTTGGGCAGTGAATATATTGGCCTTGACGACAATACCAACACTGTAGACAGGCTCGGCCGCTTCCTAAAACTTCAACAGCTACTCTCTGTCCTATAACTTCTTTACTGACTCCTGTTCCTGTTTCTACAATGACTCCAGTTATTTCATGACCTGCAGGAACGTCATCGGCTTCAGTTTTTGCTTTGTTCATATTTAAATCAGAGCCACAAATGCCGGTAGCTTTAATGTCTATTAATACCTCGCCATCTTCAATGTCAGGTATTGGGTAGTCGTTAACTTCCATTTTTCCGATTCCATTGTAAAATGCAGCTCTCATTTTATATTCTCCTTCTAACCTAACCCTAATGGGTCCCATCCAAATCTAAAAATTAGAAACAAAAAGAAAAAAAATATTAAAATTGGGAAAAGGCATCCTATACACCCGATTTGCCAACGTAATAAATACCCTTTTCCTTCATCTCCTAACCGGTGAAGCTTACGGGGCTTTTCATTTTCCATTTTTTTTAGATTCATCTCTCACTCTTTATACAGATTACAAGTGTAACAGCCAAAGTCAAATTAGATCATTTTTGTTTATCTTGTACTAGTGTATAATTAGTGGAGTATGAGAATTGGTGAATTTGAACTTATCGACCCTATTCCGGAAATGGAAAACACTATAGCCATTAGTATGTTACGTCCTTGGATTGATGTTGGTCGTGTTGGGACTCTTGCTTTAAGAAAATTACAAAAGCATATTAACGCCCAAGAGTTTGCTAAGCTACACACCCCAGGAAAATTCTTTGATTTTACTAGATATAGGCCACGCACAAAACTTGTAGATGGTAAAAAAACATTTATTAAACCAAACACAATTATTCAGCACGGTTATGACAGTTCAAATAATCAGCATTTTCTATTTTTGCATATAAGAGAACCTCATAATTTCTCTGAAGAATATACGAATTCTATTGTCGAACTTTTAAAATTTTGTGATGTAAAAGAATATTGTCGTATTGGCGGAATGTATGATTCTGTTCCTCATACAAGACCTATTCGTATTACAGGTAATTTAAAAGAAGATCAGCAAATAAAGGCCTCTGGATTAATTAATCCTAGGAGAAGTACTTATCAAGGTCCGACCTCGATAGTGAACCAAGTAAACGAGGATTTAGATGCTTTAAATGTATTTAATACCACTTTGATGGCCCATTTGCCTCAATATGTTCAACTTGACGAAGACCATCTTGGTACAGCTAGGCTTCTAGAGGTATTATGTTCCGTTTACGGATTTCCAATGGAATTGGCTGATAAAACTCAAGGGAATGAACAATATGATGGGATTAATGATTCGATTGATTATGGTGGAGAGATAGGGAACCTGATTAAACAACTAGAGATGTATTATGATCGAGTTTTATCCAAGTCAGAAGAAAGATTAAATATTAATGACAGTTCTTCGAAGACTGATTTTTCGGAAGATGTACAAGATTTTTTGAACCAAATGGGCGAAAGATTTGAAGACAATATTAATACTTCAGATGATGATATGGATAAAAATTAACAGTTTTAACTATTTGAAAATATCTCCGACTTCTAATGTATGATCTTTTAAGAAATCTGAGACATATAGTTTTGGATTTCTGTCTAGTTTAACTCTTTCAACAATTAGCGTTCCTCCGTTTACTGATACGTTAAATGAAGTTTGGTTTATTTTTGAGATAGTTCCGTATTGCATTTCTGAAATTTCACTACTTAAATAAGATTTATAAAATGAAATTTTTTGCGCATTTAATGTTGTATTCGCTCCAGGGCTAGGATCAGAACCTCGTATAAGGTTATATATTTCAATGGCTGGTTTTGACCAATCAATTTTTGTGTCTTCTGATTTGCACCACCCTTCATAAGTTGCTGCTGAGTGGTCTTGGTCAATTTTAGGAGCATTATTATTAGAAACTAGGTTTACAGCTTCTACTAGCGCATCAACACCCATAGGGTAAAGCTTTTTGAAATATAGTGTTCCTAATGTATCAATGTCTTCGATCTCAACTTTTTTTTGTAACAAAATAGGCCCGGTATCTAATCCGTCATCTGGCCAAAAGATAGATAATCCTGTCTCTTTTTCACCCATTATTATTGGCCAATTCATCGAACTTGGCCCCCTGTGCAATGGCAATAATGATGGATGGTACTGAACAGTTCCTAAATTTGGAGAATTTATTATTTCCATAGGAACAATATCTGTAACAAATGCCATAACGCATAGATCAACATTGAGTGATAAAAATGTTTTTATGGCATCCTGATTTCGTAATCGTCCAAATTGATATAGATCAATTTTATGAGATTGAGCAGATTCTTTTATAGGGTCAACCCGTCCAGATTTATCAGGAGGGCAAAAAACACCTACAATATCTTTTTGATCTTTTATTAAGGCATCTAAGACATCTTTACCAAAGTCAGATTGACCTATTATTGCTATTCTCATGACTTACCTCTTGGATAATTTTGATGTTAGACTAATTATCGTTATATTATATGATTAATGTGACAGTTTTGTGCTTAGGAGGATAAATGTCGGATTTAAATAATGATGAGCAATATAGAGATAAGTTAACGCCTTTACAGTTTGAAGTGACCCGTAACAAGGCTACGGAGCATGCATTTACTGGAGAGTATTGGAATACATCTGATGAAGGTACATATCATTGTATATGTTGCGACGCTGAATTATTTACTTCTGAATCTAAATTTGATTCGATGTGCGGATGGCCTAGTTTTGATAAACCTTTAAATGATGACCAGATTGTAGAAGAATTAGATACATCGTTAGGTATGGAAAGAACAGAAGTTATGTGCGATTCCTGTGGGGCACACCTAGGTCATGTTTTTCCAGATGGCCCACCCGAAACTACTGGTTTAAGATATTGTATTAATTCTGCTTCGATAGATCTCAAAAAGACAAAGGATAATTAGGGAACCATTTGACTGAAAATAGGTTTTAATGAAGCCCGAGCTTTTTCTTGTTCTTCAGTATTATCTGATTAATAAATACGCTGTAAATTCTCAATGATAGGATTAATTAATTTCTGTTTCTATTACTTTCATTTTTTGCCACTTTCCTCCTCTGAACCTTATTAAATAAGTGATTCCTAAAGTAGCCATAAAAACTGTTCCATTAATAAATGCGCTGTAAATTCCCAACGATAGGATTTCTATAACTATAAACACTGGAATTACTGAGACACAGGTACCGATTACTCCAACGGCTATCATGATAAATTTTGTGTCACCAGCACCTTTTAATCCTGCCGAAATAATAATTCCTAGAGCATCAAAGAATCCCCAAAAGGCTATGAATCTCAAAATTATTTTAGCCATCTCTGAGATTTGATCAAAATTTGAAGATGATGCGTTTGCTTCATAGGGATATATAAGAATCTGAGGTAAAAACAAATAGAAGACACCTAAAAATGTAAGGTACATGAACGAAATTTGAAGTCCGCTATAGGTTGCTCGCTTAGCCAGTTCTGGGTTGCTGGCACCAATAGACTGGCCAACTTGTACCATTACAGATATTCCTAGCCCTACCATTGGCATAAAAGCTAACATTGCAATATTCATTGCAATGTTAGTGGCAGCTAATTCAATAATTCCGATTCTTCCTACCAATAGAACAAATACTGTAAAAACAGTGATATTTAAGAAGAAAGTAAATCCATTAGGCATTCCAAAATTTACTAATCGTTTAAATCGCTCGTAATTAAAATGATAATCAGATCTAACATTGAAATTTTGATTGTTTTTTGAAGTGAATATCAATATTGATAAGATGCTTACGTTGGTAAATGTAGCAATTAATGTTGAAAGACCGGCACCCTGGATTCCCATTTCAGGGAATCCAAAATTTCCAAATATTAGACAATAGTTAAGGCAAATATTTACAAAAGTCGAAGCAAAACTTGACCACATAACAGGGTATGTTTTTCCTCTACCATTAAAAAAGGAAGTTAAAGCTCCTAGTTGGATTTGGAATATCCCTGATATAGCTAAAAATTTCCAATAACTAATTTGTTGTTCCTTAACAAGTGAGTCATGTCCAATAAAATTAAAAATTGGTTCTCCCATGAAAGATAGAATGAAAAGTATTATTCCTCCCAGGGATGAAAAATATATGCCTTGCCAAAGAATGTTTCCAATTTTTTCTGGAGATTTTGCTCCCATGTATTGAGCAACAAATGTTCCCACATATTGAGAGGTGCCCATAAAAAAACACACGATGTTAAAGCTCAGGATCGCAGTTGGCAAGGCTGCTGCTAGAGCTTCTGGGGAGTACCAAGATAAAAACATTCGATCTACAAAAACTTGGATAGTAAATGCACTTGTACTAAGAATTAGAGGATACGCAATCCATAAAGTTTGTTTATAACCATTCTTCCTAGACCATTTGTATCCTATAGAAGATAAAATTTCATTTATCATTTTTGTGAAGATCTAGAGATGGCTGTTGAAAAAAATTACTCATTAGATAATTTTATTCCCTAACTCAATTTTTTGTAAGAAGTTATTTATAATACTTAATTAGGTATGGAAAGAACAGTAGTGACATTTGACTCCTGCGGGGGTCATCTGGGGCATGTTTTCCCAGACGGCCCACCCAAAACTATTGGTTTAGATATTGTATTAATTCTGTCTTGCTAGATCTCAAAAAGATAAAGGATAATTAGGGAACCATCTGACTAAAAATAGGTTTTAATGAAGCACGAGCTTTTGCTTGTTCTTCTGTATCATCTGATTCGTATATAGGAAGATCTTCATCTATATCTGCTCTTAAATCGTATAACTCTCCTGTTTCATATAGATTCCAATCTAAATTCCGTGCGTATCTTATTGGTGCATCCATAACTGCTTCTTTACCAGGTATTATTCTTGGATTCATTGGTTCGAAATGGAAGAACATCCAATCTCTTGGGTTCCCGTTATGCCCAGTTAATTGAGGATAAAATGATTTGCCGTCTAAAATATAGTTATCAGGCGCTTCAATACCTGCTACGTCAAACATTGTAGGTAGGTAATCTGTGGTTTCGATCATATCAGCCTTAACCTCACCGGCCTTAATTGTGCCTGGCATTGCACAAATTAAAGGTACATGAGTGCCTCTATCGTTGGTTTTTCCTTTTCCGCCACAAATTTCATTGTGAGCGTGAACCATTGAACAAACATCGTGTGGGCTTCCGTTATCACCTAAATAAATAATTAAAGTATCTTCTGAAAGATTCTCTTGATCTAAATAATCTACTAAGCGACCGATCACTTTATCATGATATTCAACCATATCTTTATAGAATTTAGGATTATCATCAACTTTTTGATCTTTTTCTACTTCATCAAATGTTCTTGAACCACGGTATTTATTTGATCCTGGCTCAAAGTCATCCCATTCTGGGCTATCTGGAGTAGGCTCATGAGGTTTGTGAGTTGCTGCCATTGGCCAATATACAAAGAATGGATTTTCGTCATCTTTTTTTCGTCCAATGTAATCTATTATGTAGTCACAAAATACATCCTCTCCATATTTTCCTTCTGTATCGTCTCTGTATTGTCCATTTTGATAAATAATTGGATCTTTGTATCTAGACCCTTTTTCTTCTGTATGATGGGCATGCCATACACAAAATTCATCGAATCCAGCATTTTCAATTGTTTGACCTTTAGAACGCATCTCAGGAGCCTCATCTAGTGTGTTATAGGAATAAAGTTGCCATTTTCCTGATATACAGGTGTTGTAACCTGAGTCTGAAAAAATGTGTCCAAATGTTGTTTCTTCGGGTCTTATTAAACCAAAACCAATATAATTTCTAAAATTATATTTACCTGTCATTAATGACACTCTTGTTGGAGTACAAAGAGGCATCACGTGAGCATTTTCAAATCTCATTCCGTTTTGTGCTAATTGATCAAGGCGAGGAGTTTTATAAGTAGTTCCTCCATTACAACCAAGTACTTCGTACCCTAAATCATCTGACATTATTAAAATTATATTTGGCTGCTTTTTCGACATATGTACCTCTAGTGAAATTTGCTAATTTAATTATTAAGTAGTAAAAACCTAGGATACTCAAGAAAGAGTACAATTTCAAATATTTATAGTGGAAAAATATCGGGAGGTATTTAAAATGGCAGGGGCAAAAGAATCTATTAGCTTTGAAATACAAGAAGATCTTATAAAAATGTTGGAACATATATCTGAAGAATACAATTTGCGCGATTCCAATAAGGCACTACGGTGTATATTAGATTATGTCGCTTCGGATGGAGACTGGGATGATATTTTCTCTAAGAGGAGATGCTTAAGGTGCGGAAGTAAAAAGGGATGGGAAAGGGCATCAAGTTGATGTTTAAGAGATAATATTGCGAACCTGTGTATGATACTAACAATCTAGATGAATATTAATTTTACATATGGGAGTTGATTTTGAATAAACCTAACATACTTTTCTTTTTTACAGATGACCAAAGATTTGACACGATTAATGCGCTAGGAAATCATAAAATACATACTCCAAATCTTGATTGGTTAGTAGACAATGGGACAACTTTTGATAATGCGTACATTATGGGTGGAACGAATTATGCTGTGTGTATGCCCAGCCGTGCAATGTTGATGACTGGTCGAACATTATTTCATTTAGAAGACACGGGCTCCTATATTCCCCAAGAGCACATTATGTTAGGGGAAACCTTACAGAATGCAGGATACACATCATGGGGTTGTGGTAAATGGCACAATGGAACTGAATCTTATTCTCGGAATTTTAATGATGGATCTGACATCTATTTCGGCGGAATGTATGATCATTGGGCTGTACCTGTACATAGTTTTGACCCAACAGGTAAATATGAAGGGCGTATTACTAAAACAGCAGCGTATAGACCTAATAATTTGGTTGAAGAAAAAGTAGCTGATCATGTTCCTTCAGGTGTTCATTCAACAGAATTGTTTGCCTCACAAGTAGGTGAGTTTATAAAAACGTATGATAATGAAAACCCTTTTTTTGCCTATGTAGCTTTTATGGCTCCACATGATCCAAGAACGATGCCACAAGAATTTTTAGATATGTATGATCGCGATGATATGGATATAGGCGATAGCTTTGTAGAAATGCATCCGTTTGATAACGGTAGCCTTACAGTTAGAGATGAATTAATAACAACTATTCCTCGTGTCAAATCAGATATAAAGCAACACTTAGCAGAATATTACGCAATGATTTCACACATTGATTCTGAAATAGGAAAAGTTTTGGATATCCTCAGAGAAACTGACCAACTAGAAAATACAATAATAGCTTTTGCGGGGGATAATGGATTAGCCGTTGGCAGACACGGATTGATGGGTAAGCAGAGTTTATATGAACATAGTATCCATATTCCCATGATCCTGTCGGGTCCAGGTATTGCAAAAAATAAGATAACAAATGCTAGGGCATACACGGTAGATTTTTATCCGACATTATGTGAATTAGCAGGAGCTGAAGTTCCCGATACTGTTATGGGGCATAGTTTAGTACCTGTGTTGAAGGGAGAATTAGATACTACGAGAGAATATTTCTATTATGTTTATAAAGAATTTATTAGAGCCATTAATGTTAATGGTATGAAATTAATTGAATATAATGTTTATGGCAAACGTCACACTCAACTGTTTGATATAAATAAAGACCCTATGGAAATTAATGACCTTTCAAATGATTCTTCTAAATCTGAAGTAATTGATGACTTGAGGGTTAAATTGTTGCAGGCTAAAGAAGAATATGGAGATAATGTTTTACCTTTTTCGACATTTTGGGAAGGGTTTTAATATATAGGTAAGTCCGTGAAGAAGTTAAATGAAAAAGAAGTATTACAAAGATTTGCTATTGGAGATAGCTTTGTTGGCTTAGATTTGCGCGGTTTAAATTTGCATAGAGCGGTATTGCCAGGAGCTGATTTTACTAATGCAGATCTCAGGGGAACTAATCTCAGGGGAGCTAATTTATCTAATGTAAATTTTTCTAATGCTAATTTGTCCAATATGATATTGTCAGAATCTAACCTTAGGTCTGCAAATATGTCAGGGTCAAATATTAGCGATAGCTATTTGGTAGAGTCTCGTATGTATGGAGTAGACCTTTCAGGATCTGATTTAACATCGACCGATATGTCAGGAGCATTTATTACAGGAGAGGCATGTTTAGATGAAGCTCATTTGTCAGGGGCTAATCTCAGGAGAGCTAATATTTCAGAGGGAAGTATGCGAAAAACAGATTTCACTGTTGCATATATGAGAAGAATCAATTTAACTAATGCTGATTTAACTGGAGCAGTGTTAAATGGAGCAAGGCTTAATGGGGCTATATTGGAAAAAGCATTATTGACAGGAGCACAACTTAAAGAAGCTGTGTTAGATGCAGCTAAAATGGATTTTATAAGGTTAGATAGCGCTGATTTAACCAGAGCAAGTATGGTTGGATGTTCGTTGTCTAACGCTAGCTTACAGATGGCTACTTTAGAGGAAGCAATATTAACAGCATCTAATTTTGAGGATGCTGATTTAACTCTTGCAAATTTTACAGGAGCGGATTTAAAAGGTTCTGTTATATTAACTGCCAATACAAAATGGGCCGATTTTAGTAAAACAGATTTTGATGAACATTTTTCATAAAATTAGGTATAAGGAGAATTAACTTTGATATATGAATTTAGGACTTATCAAATTGAACCAGGTACAGCAGGTTCTTATGGAGAGAGGGTAGCTGAAAAGATTGAGAAAAGAGTCGAATACTCTCCACTGATGGGATATTGGTATTCAGAATTAGGCACTCTAAATGAAGTGCTTCATATATGGCCGTATAAAGATTCAAATGAACGGACTGAGATTAGGCAGAAAGTTGTTGATGATGGTATATGGCCTCCTGCTGCGGGAGATTTAATTACAGGCCAACGTTCTGAGATTATGATCCCTACTTCCTTTACAGATTTTACTGGAGAGCAAGAGGTTGGTCCCGTTTTTGAGATGAGGACATATATGTATAAGCCCGGTGAGGTAAATGAAACTATCGACGCTTGGTCTGAATTTATTGAAGAAAGGAGAAAATACTCTCCCTGTATTGGAGCTTGGTATACAGATGTAGGAGAAATAAATAAATTTGTTCATATATGGGCGTACGAAAGTTTGAGTCAAAGAATGAAAGTTAGGGAAGAGATGGGGAAATTAGGGTTTTGGCCTCCTAAAAGTGGAGCTAAACCGTTGACTATGGATGCACAGATATTGTTCCCATATAGTTTTTCAACCATAAAATAAAAATAAGCTATCTAGATGTATTCAGATAGTTTATTTAATTAGAATTTATTGATTAATTAGCAAGAACTTTATCAGCTTCATACCATGATGGAGGTTCCTCTCCTGGTTCAGGGAGTATATGGCCACCTTCCATAGTCCAGCTTGCTTTTCCTTCAATTATATCTCCACTAACTTCATTGGAATCTACGCCAGTTATGTCACAAAACATTTCTAACATTCCATTAAGTATTCGAGAAATAGTGTCGTCAGTTCTTCCGGCTCTATTTCTTCCGGCAATATAATACTTGGTGTCAAAAGGTTTAATCCCTCGGCCTCTATCATCTGGAATAGCTCCTGACTCATCTAATTCTAGGAATTCTGTGTGAACAAAATTTCTAGGAGCAGCAGAAATGCCACAATGGACATCGGTAACTCCGAGTGCTATTTTTTGTCTTTGCTCATAACTTAAAGCATTCTTTGGTGTTATAACTCGATAATAAGGCATATTCTCTCTCCTTTAAGTATTACTTGTAGCCTGTTTTGCCTGACCAACTTTCATCTCTTATTGAAATAATTGCTTCGTCCTCTGTTGTTCCAGAAATGGAACTCCAGATATCACAAATTTTTCTCAACAACAGTTCTCTTTTTTCTTGAGCACAACCATCTGGTATTGAGCCTGCAACTTGAGAAGTAGTAGAAGGATATCCTCCTCTGAACCCAAACCCTTTAGGGATTTCAGTCCATAAAAATTCTATAGGACCTTGTTCTTGGCCCAAAACGTCATTGCATGCTGTTATGATTCCTTTTTCAAGGTTTTCTCGTATGGATTTAGGAATACATCCTTCTTGTACATTGCAAATAAAATTAATCATTTAATATTACTCTCACTCTTTACAGGGATCATAACATAAATATTTTTTTAACTCTCATTAATTGTAATAGTCTTCATTGCATCACCTGGTACAGGATCAGACATAGGGTCTCTGGTACGTATGGATAAGACATGTTCCATACCCGATGTCACTTTACCAAAAACTGTATGGGCTCCATCCAAATGCGGTGTTGGAATATGAGTTATAAAAAATTGTGACCCGTTAGTTTCTGGTCCTGCATTCGCCATCGATAAAGTTCCAGGGCTATCATGCCTCAAAGAAGATACGAATTCATCTTGGAACTGGTATCCGGGTCCACCTCTGCCCGTTCCTGTTGGATCGCCTGATTGAGCCATGAATTGCGGTATGACTCTGTGGAAAGTTACTCCGTCGTAATATCCTTCACGGGATAAAAAAACAAAGTTGTTTACCGTTACAGGTACCTCTTTAGCGAAGAGTTCAATTTCTATTTCGTTTCCATTTTCCATTTCGATGATGGCAGTATAGTTTTTTGTCTCATCTATTTGCATTTCAGGTTGTGAATCGTATTGATTTGCAGGCAATATAGTTCTCCTTAAGTAATTTATTTAATGACATCTCTTTGTAAAACGTCTTTCAGAAGTTTTAGGCTATCTGTTTTTCCAAGTATTTTATATTTAGGCAAGGTTATTATACTGATGATGAGCATAGAAATGAATAATCCGAATATTGCCCAAAATGCTGTGAATATCCATACCCAGCTAGAAAGTAAAGAATATAGGAATAAACCTATCCATAAAGATAATATGGATGCCCAAGCGATAAATTTTAAAATCACATCCTTTTTACTTTCCATCGTTAAATATTAAACTATTTCACTCGCGAAATGTTATATTTTCAGTGTATTGTTAGTCCCCCATCGACTACAATTTGTGTACCGGTAATGAAAGATGCTTCATCTGATGCTAAAAATAACGCTGCATAAGCAACTTCTTCAGGAGTTCCAATTCGCCTAATCAGGTTACTTTTTGCTACGTTTTTAAGATGAGATTCTTTATCTGAACCTTCAAACTTAATGTGCCTATCTGTTGCTGACGTATATATAGAACCCGGGCACACGCAATTAACTCTTATTCCATACTCAGATAAGTCTAGAGCTAAGCCTTTGGTTAGTTGAATTAGAGCTGCCTTTGAAGCTTGATAAGGGATAAACCCTGGCGAAGCTTTAAATCCTCCCACAGAGGCTATATTTACTATTGCAGGTGTACTGGATAGTTTCAGGTGAGGTAATGCTGATGCAGACAAATTTGCTGCTCCTATAAGGTTTGTATTAAATACCTTTTCCCAGTCTTCTTTTGTTACGTCTTCTACTTTTCCAAATACAAACGCAACTGCATTATTGACAACAATGTCTAAACCTCCAAGAAAATTTAAACTTTGTTCCATTAGTGCTTGAATACTGCTTTCTGAAGATATATCTGTTTGTATATATTTGGAGGCATTCGGATTGTTTTGATTGATTTGATCAACGGTTTCTTTGCCAAGATTTTGATTAATATCAGCTACAATTACTTTTGCCCCTTCATCTGCAAAAACATTACAAATTGCCTTACCTATACCGTCAGCCCCACCTGTAACGATAACTTTTTTGTTATCCAATCGTAATTTTGACATTATGCTCACCAAATTTAATTAAAAGAATATACCTATAGTATCTCTAATGTAGAAACTATAAAGGTTAATACATACTAATTGTGTCTAAAATTTTAATCTTTTCTGACTTAGGGGTACTATCAAGCCACTCATCAAACTCATCATAGAATTCATCTAAGGATATCCCAAACCCATTTTTAAAGGCTTCTTGGTACCCAATATAAGCAACATTGGGGTAGAACTCTTCTATAAATCCGTTATTTGTTTCTGCTTTATTGATTAACCAAGCCGCACCCCACATGCCCATGTTATACATGATGGTTCCCCCGCAGCCACATTCGTGTTGGTCCAGTGTATCTTTTGCTGCCCTATCGTGAGAATTTCTTAATGTGAATCCCCATTGGTCGTAAACTTCTTGAGCGCCATTTAGGTTCTCTATCATTGTTGATTTATAGTCGGTCCATCCCTTCTTGTCTGCATAAAAGACAGCAAAATATTCTGCTACCCCTTCTTCTAGCCATAAAGGACCATTTCCAAGTTCGCATAGAACATTTTGTTCATCAGAACATCTTGTGCTGTGAGGATGAACTTTGAATGCACTTTGCCAAACATGTACGTATTCATGAAGAGTGACTTTTCTGAGCATATCTTCTTTATATGCAGTCTCAGGAGCACTATAAGTAAATGTTTGGAATCTTACAGGAGCTAGTGGCTCGGGTGTCCCGTGTAATGCCCCGCAACAGTAATCAAAGGTTTTGTAATAGTTTAAGTTATATTCGTAGCAAGGCTCATACTTTGAGCTACCATATTTCTCAGTATATAAGCATGTTTGAGCAGCTACATATTCAACGTCAGGTTCCCCGTATCGGACTAAGGTATTTAATATAGGGCCCCAATTACCAAATATTTCGGCACCATATTTTTCAGCTTCTAAGATTTGTGCTTTTACTGCAGGATTTAGCTCTGCTCCTAGTACGAAATATGGTTCCGCGTATGACCGACTAGCGTCTATAAGGCAGCGTACATAATCATCCTTGGGAGTTTTTAGTTCGTATTCTCTATCGTTAAATGAACCTTCACATGTTGATTCGTCATAAATAGGTAATTTTGATTTACTTGGTTGAGTTTTGACGAAATTAGGGAATTCAGGACAAGGAACGTCCGACCATACGTTGCATCCAGGACCAGTATTTTCGGATATAGCCCTTTTAAACATTTCTATTTCGTCTTTCATGGGGTCGCCGGTACTTTCACCGGGTTCTAATTCGTATTCAGCATTAAATTCACTATCTTCTTCATGATGGTGATCTTCGTGGTGCTCATCGTCCCATTCTGTGTGATCTTGTTTCGTATTGGCCTTTATAGAGATATCTCCATAATATAGATCCAGAATATATTGTTGGTCTGGAGGAGACAGAACTGTTTCTACAGTGTTTTTGTATAAGTCATATGAGATGGGCAAGTTTTTTCTTAACTCTTCTGAAGAGTCTATATTCCATTCATCGTTAGCTTCCATACCTGCTGTTTCAAACATATCCCAGGAAGCTAATATCATCCAGTATGCAAATTCTGTTGCTATGACACGGTTAAATCCTTCAGGATCCAAGTTTTTTATTTCTTCATAGCCTGTAATGTTGTAATGGCCTTTCTCTATAGCTTCATACATCGCCATATTTACTGTAGAGTTCGGGTCTTTCCAGTTCCAGTCTTCAGGGAATGCGAACCTGAATCCTTGGTCAGTTAACGTGTGAAGTAAATGTTCAATTACTTCGTTTATTTGACTGTCGTATTCATCTGGGTATTTTTCCCAGATGTAATCTATCTGACTGTGGGCAAAGTCACCTGCATCGTCACCTAGCTCTTCTGTTATTTTGGGACAACATGGGGGTTCATCATAATATTCAGGCCCCACATAGCCTACTCTTTGATATACATAGCGTTCTTTTAGTACATTTAATAAATTTTGACGCATGTTTGGGTCAATAGAAGAATTATCTTGCAACATGTTTTCATAAGTACTGGAAATTTTAAGGATTATTTCTTCATTAACTCCATCTAATACGAAAATCCTTAAATTCTGTACATCTATATATCTGAAGAATGGATCATATTTAGAATCTTCAATGATCGTACCTTGAATATCTAGATTTCCATCGTCATCAGAATTGATTTTAAGATTAGAGGATGGTTTTTTAGAGGTGCTTGTGCTTGCGTCATTTTCCCCCTCATTATCTAATTGGCTTTGTAGTTCATCTACTTGTCTTTGGAGATCCTCTATTTCGGAAGAATCTTCAGAACCACCACAAGAGAGTAAAGTAAAAATTAAAATTC
>CETH01118940.1_pt1 | contig 35992 bp, 34 predicted proteins | sample 361461 | NCBI WGS metagenome assembly CETH01 (sample SAMEA2622695, study PRJEB7988) | marine metagenome | isolation source: saline water (ENVO:00002010), including
AAAAAAAAACCTATTGTTGTGCTATCTAACAATGATGGTTGTGTAATTGCCAGAAGCAAAGAGGCTAAAGCTATGGGAATCAAAATGGGCATCCCTTGGTTTAAGGTGAAAAAGGCATATTTAGCCCAAGGGGGTAAAGTATTTTCGTCTAACTTCCCGCTGTATGGTGATCTATCGAAAAGAGTAATGAATATTTTAGATGGGATGGTCAAAAGAATGGAGGTTTATAGCATTGATGAAGCATTTTTAGATCTACAACATATACAACAGTCAAATCAAGCATATGAATTTGGTGTGTATTGCAGGAATACTATACGTCAATGGGTTGGCATTCCTGTAAGAATTGGCATTGCACCAACAAAAACTCTCGCTAAAGTTGCGAGTCATGTAGCAAAAAATCAAAAAGGCGGAGCAGGAGTTTATTGTCTCAGCAATAAAAAAGATATAGCGAATATTCTAAAAACCATTTGTATCGGAGAGGTTTGGGGTGTTGGTCATCGACTCTCTAAACAACTAAATCAATTAGGCACATATTCTGCATATGACCTAATGCAAATGGATATTAGGTTAATTCGAAAAAAATTCAGCATTGTTTTAGAGCGTACGGTCAGAGAATTGAGAGGAGAGCCATGCATTCGAATAGAAGATCATTCTGATCCAAAAAAACAAATTGTTGTAAGTCGAAGTTTTAGAGGCAGAATTGATAGCTTAGACTTATTAAAACCCCTGATTAGTAATTTTGCAGTACGCGCTGGAGAAAAATTGAGGCATGAAAAACAGAAATGCTCCCAGGTTTCTGTCTTTATTACAACTAGTCGATTTCAAAAAAAGCTACAACATCAAGGATTTAATAGCTTCCGTTTTCCCTGCCCCATAGATGATACAAGGAGCATTTTAATGGGCGCAAATAGAGCTCTAAACAAAGCTTTCAAAAATGGTTACCCATATGCAAAAGCAGGGATATTATTAAGTCACTTTTCATATCCAACCTTCATTCAACAATCTCTTTTTAAGGCAGAAGATCATCAGTACTTAAAACAAGATACGCATTTAATGCACACTATAGATTCGCTTAACAGCAACCAAACACAAGTTTATTACGCTTCACAGCATCCTGCAGGATTATCACCAATACAAAAACAAATGGTATCGCCCAGATACACAACAAATTGGTGGGATTTACCACAAACTAAGTAGAAAAATATCTTTCATAATGAGCCTCAGAAAGATCAAGAAATTCAGTATAAATTTGATCTTTTAATTCAGAGAGTTCAGCATTTGAATGACAGATAATTCCAAATTGACTTAAATCTAAATCTTGAGAACCTGCAGCTCTTAGCAGATCAAAAATCCAAGTCATTGGATCCAAAGAATCATTGAAATTAATTCCTTGATCGTTGAGTCGCGTTGCAAGTAACTCTGCATTTGTAACTGAAAATCGTTCTTTTAGAACAGTTAGCTTAAAGCTTTCAAGCCGAGAATTGACCAATTCTTTTTCTAGAATAGCATATTTATTCCAATTGATTACCTCATGAACAAAACGTTTACATCCTTTGCACACATTATCGCCATAGGTTGTTGAACATATTCCAAGGCAAGGTGTAGAAGCTTTATTTTTCTTCATAAATTGGATAATACATTATTTCATCAATGTAAATATAATTGAAATGTCTAATAGGCTTGGGGAATTTGAAATACCACAGTAAAATGACGGTCCAGGGAGAAAATAATGCTTCAGGATTACAAAATACATTGTGAAGAAAGGAAAGAACAAGGAATACCACCCCTACCCCTTTCAGCACAACAAACGTCAGAATTAGTAGAATTACTTAAATCTGAGCATGAAGAATCAGAATTATTACTAGAGCTGTTAAAAGAAAGAACGCCGGCAGGCGTTGATCAAGCAGCATATGTAAAAGCAGGATTTTTAGCAGATATCACAACTGGCAAGACAACGAGCCCTTACATTTCAAAAAAAGAAGCTGTGATTATTTTGGGAACAATGCTTGGGGGTTACAATATCCAGCCATTAGTTAAATGTTTAGAAGATGATGAGCTGGGGGAAGAAGCAGCAAATGCTTTAACTAAAACTTTGCTAATTTTTGATGCATTCAATGAGATATTGGAATTATCAGAAACTAATAAAAATGCAAAGACTGTTATAAATGCTTGGGCTGAAGGTACTTGGTTTCAAGAAAAAGAAGAAATTGCTGAACAGATTAAATTGACCGTCTATAAAGTTCCAGGAGAAATTAATACCGATGATTTGTCTCCTGCAACAGATGCTTGGTCTAGACCAGATATTCCATTACATGCATTGGCAATGTTCAAAATGCCAAGAGAAGGTTTAGAAAAGCCGCTTGAAACAATTGAAGATTTAAAGAAAAAAGGAAATCCACTGGTTTTTGTTGGTGATGTCGTGGGGACTGGATCATCAAGAAAATCAGCTACAAATTCTGTCTTATGGCATATGGGAGACGAAATTCCATGCATTCCAAATAAAAAAGAGGGTGGATTTTGTTTTGGTGGCAAGATTGCACCAATTTTCTTCAATACGCTTGAAGATTCTGGAGCTTTTCCAGTTGAATGCGATGTATCAAAATTAAAAATGGGGCAAGAAATTATTTTTGAACCTTATAATGGAAAAATATTAGATGCCAATAACGGAAAAGTTCTGTCATCGTTTGAGCTTAAAACTCCGGTTCTTCTTGATGAAGTAAGGGCAAATGGTCGAATTCCATTAATTATTGGAAGACAATTAACAGATAAAACAAGAGAGGTGCTTGGCTTAGAGCCCACAGATATTTTTACAAGACCTGATGCTGAAGATCATTCAGATCAAGGCTTTACACTAGCACAAAAAATGGTAGGTAAAGCTTGTGGAGTAAAGGGAGTAAGACCAGGTACATATTGCGAACCAAGGATGACGACTGTAGGTTCACAAGATACAACTGGGCCTATGACCAGAGATGAATTAAAAGAACTTGCTTGCCTAGGATTTTCAGCAGATCTTGTTATGCAATCTTTCTGTCATACTGCTGCATATCCAAAACCAGTAGATGTAGACACTCAGCATACTTTACCTGACTTTATAATGAATCGAGGTGGTGTTTCACTAAAACCGGGAGATGGAATTATTCATTCTTGGCTAAATAGAATGCTTGTGCCTGATGGAGTCGGAACTGGTGGAGATAGTCATACTCGCTTTCCGTTGGGGATTAGCTTTCCTGCAGGCTCTGGATTAGTTGCATTTGCTGCAGCATTGGGTGTTATGCCATTAGATATGCCTGAATCAGTTCTTGTCAGATTTAAAGGCGAAATGCAGCCTGGAATAACTTTAAGAGATTTAGTGAACGCTATTCCTTATGCTGCTATTCAAAAAGGTCTTTTAACTGTTGCCAAGGAAGGTAAGAAAAATGTATTTTCTGGAAGATGCCTTGAAATTGAAGGCTTGCCTGATCTTAAAGTAGAGCAGGCATTTGAACTCTCAGATGCATCTGCAGAAAGATCTGCATCTGGATGTACTGTCAGATTAAACAAAGAACCAATTATTGAATATCTTAAATCAAATATTGTAATGCTCAGATGGATGATTGGAAGCGGTTATGGTGACGCCAAAACTATAGAAAGGAGAGCTCAAGCAATGGAGGAATGGATAAAAAATCCAATTTTACTTGAACCAGATAAAAATGCAGAGTATGCAGAGATTATTGAAATTGATCTTAATCAAATTAAAGAACCTCTTCTTGCATGTCCAAATGATCCAGACGATATTAAACCCCTCTCTGAAATTAGCGGAGAAAAAATCGATGAAGTGTTTATTGGTTCATGTATGACAAACATTGGACACTTTAGAGCAGCCAGTCATTTGTTGAAGAAATATAATGGTACCAAAGCAAAATTGTGGGTCTCTCCTCCAACAAAAATGGATGAAAAGCAATTAACAAAAGAAGGTGTATATCAAGTATTTGGTGATTCAGGTGCTAGAACCGAGATGCCCGGGTGCTCATTATGCATGGGAAATCAAGCTAGAGTATTAGCAGGTGCAACTGTAGTATCTACTTCAACCAGAAATTTTCCAAATAGACTAGGTGATGGAGCAAACGTTTATCTAGCCTCTGCAGAACTTGCTGCTATAGCATCAGTCATAGGTAAGTTACCGTCTGTACAAGAGTATCTTAAGTTTATGGAAGAAATTAATCCATTGGCTGATGATATTTATCGTTATTTAAATTTTAATGAGATAGAAAACTATGTCGAGAGCGCCAATGCAGCAGATATTCCAGCAGTAAATATAGTAAATGCTTAGCTAGATTTCTCTCTAGCAACTTTTGTTTCATCTCCTCTTGCTAACTCAAGACCCTCTAAGTAATCAGCGCTAATAGATGTAGGGTAATTACCATCAAAAATAGAAATCTCAAAATTTTTAATTGATGGATTTCCTTCCTGCGCAGAATCAATTAAATCTTTTAGATCTTGATAAATAAGCCAATCTGCACCTATAGCATTTGCAACTTCTTCATCAGTTTTACCACATGCAATTAACTCATTAGTTGCTGCCATATCAATGCCGTAAAGGTTTTGAAATTTTACTGGTGGAGCTGCAGATGAGAAATATACTTTATTTGCACCTGCCTCTTTGGCCATTTCAATAATTCTCTTGCTGGTTGTACCCCTAACTATTGAATCATCAACTAACAGGACATTTTTCCCTTTAAACTCAAGATCTAATATATTTAACTTTCGCCTAACTGATTTTTTTCTCTCTTCTTGATTAGGCATAATAAAAGTTCTTCCAACATACCTGTTTTTAACAAAACCCTGTCTATATGGAAGTTTTAATGCTGCGGCAAGTTGCAATGCTGCTGTTGTAGAGCTATCAGGTATTGGGATTACCACATCAATATCATGATCAGGGTTAAGTTTAAGAATTTTTTTTGCTAGCTTCTGCCCCATCCTCATTCTAGCTTTATAAACTGAAATTTCATCTAAAGTAGAATCAGGCCTTGCTAAATATACATATTCAAAGATACAAGGGGTTGGATCTGCATTATCAGAGCACTGATCGCTATGTAAATTTCCATCAACGTCTATATACACAGCCTCTCCGGGATATACATCTCTTAATGTTTTAAAACCTAAAGCAGAGAAAGAAGCATTCTCAGATGCAACGATATATTCTTTTTTTGATGGACCATCTTTCACACCAATTACTAGTGGACGAATGCCACGTGGATCTCTAAAAGCAAGCAATCCAAAGCCAGTAATCAAAGCAACAACTGCATAGGCTCCTTGACATCTAATATGAGTTTTTCTGACCGCTTTAAAAAAATGCTTTTTAGAAGGGAGAATTGCTCTTTGCTTTCCAAGCTCATGGGCAAAAATATTAAGCAGGACTTCAGAGTCTGAATCGGTGTTAAGATGACGCATTTCAGCATGAAATAATTCACGCGCAAGAACTTTAGAATTTGTTAAGTTTCCATTATGCGCAAGACTTATCCCATATGGAGAATTAACATACATGGGTTGAGCAAACTCTTTACCAGCTCCACCCGCTGTTGGGTAACGAACATGGCCAATTCCATAATTGCCAAGCAATTTATTCATATGTCGCTGTTGAAAAGTATCGCGAACATAGCCCATAGATTTGCGACTATTAAGTCTGCCAGTTTCATCACAAACGACCATCCCTGCTGCATCTTGTCCTCTATGTTGAAGCATTAATAGAGAATCATAGATTGAACTGGCTACATGAGTTTCAGAATATATGCCAACTATTCCACACATTATGTTGCCTCGTAAATTGTGCTGATATCAGACTTAAGCATAACTGAATTTTTATCCGAGATCATACTTTTAAAAAATTTTTCAGCCATAGGTGCATATTTTTTTAAATATGTTGAGCTTTGAGACTCTGTAATGAATTTAGATTGCTTAAATTCAGATGGCAAAACTAGATAAATCACTACAATTAGAAGCATGCCTCTAAAAAATCCAAATACCACTCCTAAAAACCTATCCAAACCTCCCATGCCTGACCAATGAACCAGGCCTCTAAGCAATTTAATTAATAAGCCTCCTAAAAAGATGATACCAACAAAAACAGAGATGATTGTAAGGATTCTTCTAATCTCAGCATTATCAATATAATCAACAAAATATGGGTCTAGATACACGTTTAAAAACATTGCTGCTGCAAAGGCAATGACCCACAACAAGAGAGATAGAGTTTCTTGAATAAAGCCTCGAAAAAATGCAATCAGGCCAGAGAGTGCAATTATCCCCATCACAAGATAGTCGAAATAAGCTAAAGCTATGGATTCCAAGCCATAACCTCGCCAACTTCTATGCCAGCAATTTTATCAAGCGTTTCTTGGTTATCCTTTATATCTTTTTGGCTAGCAAAAGGTCCCACCAAAACATTGGTGAGATTTTGATTTGATTTATTCTGTTCAGTGAAAGCTGGAAAACCTGCATCATTATAAGATTTCACAACATTAGAAATAGTGGCTGAAGATCCAAAAGCACCAATTTTATAAACATATAAATTGAAATCAATCTTATCTACTTTTTCCATAGCGGAGGGAAGCGTATCTTTTGTGTCAATCTCCAAAAAGTTATTCTTGACCTCGTTGAATTCTATTTTCTGCAACTGCTCTTGATCTATTGAGGGTTCTGGAAGTTTGGGGATATTAATACTGATATTATTTTGATACTTAGGTTGAGGTGAAAGAGCAAAAACTAAAATCCAAGCAAGCACAGTGACAGCAATAAAAATTCCAAGCAAACGATTAATGTTCATTGTGTTGGATATAACTTTGACAAAATGCTAGATACCTTTGCTCTCAAATCTCTTCTATGAACTATCATATCAATTGCGCCATGCTCTAGTAAGAACTCTGATTTTTGGAAGTCCTCAGGAAGGTCTACTCTGACTGTCTGCTCAATAACTCTTCTACCTGCAAATCCAACTAATGCTTTAGGTTCAGCTATATTTATATCTCCAAGCATAGCTAAGCTAGCTGAAACCCCTCCATAGATAGGATCAATCATTACTGAAATATATGGTAATTTTGCTTCTTTAAGTTTTTCTAATGCTGCCGAAGTTTTTGCCATTTGCATTAATGAAACCATGGATTCTTGCATCCTTGCTCCTCCACTAGTAGAGAAACAGATCAACGGAACATTATGTTTTATTGCGGCATTAACTCCCTGAACAAATTTGGTTCCAACAACCCCGCCCATAGATCCCCCCATATAACGAAACTCAAAAGCTGCAACTACAATTTCAGCCCCCTCCAGCTTACCTTTACCAATTACAATTGCTTCTTCTTCACCAGTACTAGATACAGCTTCTTTAATTCTTTGGTTATATGACTTTATATCTTTAAATTTAAGAATATCTTTAGTGGTAATTTTATTTGCAAGCTCTTGAAAACTACCCCCATCAAAGAAAATAGACATTCTTGTTCTGGCACCAATGCGTAGATGATGATCACACTTTGGGCAAACAAATAGGGATTTTTCTAACTCAGGTTGATAAAGGATAACTTCACATGCAGGACAATTATTCCAAAGACCATCAGGCACTTTACTCTTAGATGATTCTGAATCACGATTTGAACCAATTGATGGAATTAGTCTTGTAAGCCAATTCATCTATTTATTGCTTTAGATATTTCATGAAGGTAATTATATATTTTTTTAAATTCCTTTTGGCTGGATTGCTGATGTATCATTTCAACTAGGCTTGAACCAATGACAATTCCATCAGATATTTTGCTTAAATTAAAAGCGTCATCAGGCGTCTTAATTCCAAAGCCAGCAAAGACTGGTAGAGAAGTTTGTGATTTGATGTGATTTATATTTTCCATTGCCTCACTAATATCTAAATTAGATGATCCTGTGACACCACGAAGAGTGACATAATATATGAAACCGGAGCTTCTATTGCATATTTGAGAGACTCTGTCTTCACTTGTAGTTGGAGCTATTAATGATATAGAGGCAAGATTGTTATTTTTAATACCAAGCTCCTCAAGATCGCTCTCGCCTGGAACATCTACAATTAAGACAGCATCTGTGCCAGAGGTATGAGCTTCTTGTAAAGCTTGTGAATTTGCTAAGAAAGTATTCATGTAGCCCATAAGAATAATTGGAGTTTCTGTATCTTTTTCTCTAAATCTTTCTACAAGCTTAAAAATGTCAGATAGGGAAGTATGATTTTTTAACGCCCTGTCATGAGCTGCCTGAATAATTGGGCCTTCTGCAATAGGATCTGTGAATGGAACTCCTATCTCAAGAATATCTACCTCAGCATCAACAAATCCATGCATCAGCTCCAACGTTAGGTCTAAGCTTGGATCTCCTGCAACTAAATAAGCAACTAATGCTTTTTTTTTGACATTATTTAATGAGAGGATCCTATCATCTAATCTAGTCAAGAGATATTCCATCCATAGTAGCAACAGTATTAATATCTTTATCACCTCTTCCAGAGACATTAATTACAATATGTTGATTAGATTTATAATTTTTAGAAATGTGCTCCAATGCTGCAAACGCGTGAGCAGTCTCTAAGGCCGGCATAATGCCCTCAAGTTTTGTGACTAAATGAAATGAACTTAACACTTCTTCATCGTCGACAGCAATATAATTTGCTCTTCCAGAGTCTTTTAAATTTGAGTGCTCTGGTCCAACTCCAGGATAATCCAAGCCAGCTGAAATAGAATGTGTATCTACTACCTGACCATTTTTGTCCTGCATTAGATAGCTCTTAGCTCCATGCAGAATACCCGGCTCACCATCATTAAGAGGAGCTGCATGCTTACCGCTCATCAAACCGCTACCAGCAGCTTCAACTCCAATTAGTGCTACATTGGATTCTTCTAGGAAAGGATAAAAAATTCCCATTGCATTTGATCCACCCCCAACACATGCAACAATTGCGTCTGGATATTGCTCAAATTGTTTCATGGATTGCTTTCTTAATTCTCTTCCAACAATTGCATTAAAATCTCTCACTATCATCGGGTATGGATGAGGGCCTGTAACGCTGCCAATAATATAATAGGTGTCCTCTATATTAGTTACCCAGTCTCTCATTGCTTCATTTAATGCGTCTTTAAGTGTTGCCGTTCCAGAGTCTACCGCATGAACTTGCGCTCCAAGTAACTTAATTCTATAAACGTTAAGAGACTGACGTTCTACATCTGCTGTACCCATGTAAATATGGCACTCGAGACCAAGTCTTGCTGCCACCGTTGCAGTTGCTACCCCATGCTGTCCAGCGCCTGTCTCAGCAATAATTCTTTTCTTACCCATTGCCTTAGCAAGTAATATCTGCCCAACAGTATTATTAATTTTATGAGCACCTGTATGATTAAGATCCTCTCTTTTAAGCCATATTTGAGGGCCAGAATAGTGATCTGTTAACCTTTTAGCGAAATACAATGGAGATGGTCTTCCAACAAATTGGACTAAATCTTGATCAATTTCTTCAATAAATTTTGGCTTATTCTTTAGTTTTGCATATGTTTCATCTAACTCTTTTAAAGCATGCATAAGTGTTTCGGGAACAAACTTCCCTCCGTACTCCCCAAAAAAACCATCAGAGTTTGGTAAATCAGTTAAATTGCCCATCTTTAAAATTTTTTATAATCCGGTTCATCAAAGTTTTATCTTTCAGTGCGAGTGATGATTCTACCCCAGAGTTCACATCAATACACCAAGGATTCATGGAGACTGCATCTTTTATATTCTCAGGATTAATTCCGCCAGCTAGAACAAATTTTCTTTGAAATGAAATCTTTTCAAGCAAGCTCCAATCAAACGCCTCTCCAGTTCCACCATATGTATCTTTTGAAAATGTTTCTAACAGCATGGCATCTGCAGAGGGGAAATCATCAATTTTTATAAATGATTGAGAATTTTTCACTCTAATTGTTTTCCAAAATGATTTGTTAAATTGTTGGCAGAAACTATCTTCTTCATCTCCATGAAATTGTAATATTGGATTTTCAATACAAGTTGTAATCTTTGTAACCTCTTCGACTGACGGATTTACAAAAACAAAAACAGGTGAGGCACCAAGAAAGTTAAAATTTTTTAAAGAAGCCAAAAAATTATCAGAAATTTTTCTAGGGCTTTCATTAGCCATAATGAATCCAACAAAATCAACTCCTGCCTCGCAAGCATGTTGCAATATATCTATGTTATGTATTCCGCAAATCTTTAGTTTCATTTTCTAGGACTGATTAAAAAATCTAAAGGATTGGTAACACTTTCTTTTTCATCTAAATTAATTTTTTTGTAAGCAGCGCCAGTAAAAAAAAGCCCTTGGGCTTGAGCTGTCTTGCCTGCAATTGTTCTATCTTGAGCATTTAAAATAGTTTTCATATTTTTTCCAGAACCTTTGGACATTTCTAATAAGGTGCCAACAATAATCCTTACCATATTATACAAGTATGCATTTGCACAAAAACTAATGATGATAAAGTTATCCTGTTGTTTAATATCAATACTTTGAACTGTACGAACTGGGTTTTTTGCAGTACATTTTGAACCTCTGAAGGAATTAAAATTATGCGTCCCAATCAAATCCGCAGCTTCAGCTCTCATAATATCTATATTAATTTCATGCTTTTCCCAACAAATATAATCTCTTAAAAAAATTGGTTGAGTCCTGCCGGTATAAATTACATAGGCATAAGATCTTTCTATAGCATCAAATCTTGAATGAAAGTCATCTGGTGCTTTTTGGATTGATGATACTGCAATATCATTTGGTAAATGAGAATTGAGACCCTTAAGCCATTGGCTGGTTTCTCTGCGGTCCTGAGTTGAAAAGTCAAAAATCTGTCTCATTGCATGCACCCCAGCATCAGTTCGACCAGCATAATTAATACGCTCATTAAGCATCCCAACAGATGAAATAGCTGACTCAAGATGATCTTGAATAGAGGATGAATTCTTTTGAGATTGAAATCCAGAATAATTGGAACCATCGTACTGACAAACACCAACAAATCTCACAATTTATTTCTTTTCTTTTAAAAGTGAACGAGCATGAGAAACAATTGAAGTATCTTTTGAATTAGCTATCAGCTTATCTAAAATTTTCTCAGCACTATCCCAATCATCCATTTCAATGTATGTTCTAACCAAATCTAATTCTTGAGTTTCAATATCATTAGAGATGCTTAAATTGGTTTGAAAGGTATTATTTTCATCCTGCAAGTCTTCTGCTACAGCAGCTCTGGTGAATGAAGGTCGCTTGCTTGATCTGATAAGCATATATGCGATTGCAAAGCCTAAAAGCAAAGATAGAACACCAACCCAAAATAGATCTTTAATGTCAAAATCTTGAGAATTTTTTAAGTTACTCGGTTTTAAAGACAGGTCAGCCTCAGATTGTAATTTAATAATGGATGTATTTTTTGCAACTATTTCTGAAGCATTCAATTTTGAATTATCTATTCTTTTGATTGGATCAGGTTTTGACTGAAGGGCTGAACTATTAACAGAATTTTGCTTTCTTTCTGAGTCAGTAAAAATCTCTTGGGGTGCGGTTAATTTTAAAACTGGCTTGATTACAGATTCTCTAATTTTTTTATTTCTTATATCCATGAAAGCAATGGATTCTTTTGCAGCAACCTCTGAAGTTGAGGCAACTAATTCTTGAGAGGGCAATGTAAGATCGATATCCCCCCTTACTCTATTAATATCCTCATCAATAAATGCATTAGGATTCTCAAGATAAAAGCCCCACATTATTTGATAAATTGAAGCATCATAATTTTGACTGACTGATTGTGATACGCTCCAAATAGTCTCTACATTGCTGCTTGGGATGCTCTGAGGTTCTTGAATCTTTTCAATATCTTCGCTGTTAGGTTTTTCAAGAGAGAAGAAATTCGAATCATCAATCTCAGAGTCCTGATAATCGGTTTCTTCAGAAAGTATTTTTGCTAAATCATATCGTTGTGGCTCGCCATAAATCTTTTTCGCTGGTAGTTTAAAAGAAACTTGTGATTTTACCTTTGGGGCTATGTTATTTTGTGGAAGGAATATAAATATATCTTTTTTTAATTCTTCTTTAATACTAAGTCGAAAAGAAATATAGTCTTCTGAATAACTATTAGGTACAGCTAAAGTAAGACGTTTGTATTCCTGAAGATTCTCAAAAATTCTAAACTCAAAATTAAGATCAGATAGTTCATCATCTGATTTGAAATTAGTAATAGAAATATCATCTTCTCTGAGATTGCTCGATGAGCTAATTCTAACCTTTATTAAATATAATCCATCTGAGTTAATTTCAACATTAGGGCTTCCAATAATTGTGATTGCAAAAAGACTGTGACTTAGCAGAGCAAATAAAAGCAGGAGTTTTTTCATTTCGCTAAATTGAGACTAAGCAGTTCTTCGCATATCTGAACTGCATTCAAAGCAGCTCCTTTCCCATAAACGTTGTCAGCAACTATCCACATTGAGATCCATGATTCACCATCCAGCTTTTGTGAACGAATTCGCCCAACATAAACGTCCTCAGTGTCAGATGCATTTTCAACAGGTGTTGGATACAAGCCTTTGTCAGGGTCATCAAGTACTTTTATACCAGGTGAATTTTCTAAGATTTCAATAATTTCTTCTCGGGATATTTCTTTCGACACCTTAAAAAATACAGCTTCAGAATGCCCATTAAATACTGGTACCCTCACGCAGGTTGACTGAACTTGAATATTTGGATCAAGAATTTTATGGGTCTCCCAAACTAACTTCATTTCTTCTTTGGTAAAATTATTTTCTAAAAATTGATCACATTGAGGAATAACATTAAAAGCTATTTGTTTAGGATATACAGTTGATTGACCTGCTATATCAGCAAAATAGGTTTGATTGTGAAGCTCCTCTAGCGCAGCTTTTCCGGTTCCTGAAACTGCCTGATATGTAGCGACATTTAAAAACTTGATCTCTGCATGATCATGAATAGGTTTTAAAGCCATGAGTAATTGGGCTGTAGAACAGTTTGGATTAGCTATGAGAGATGGCTTTGAGAGACTCTGAAGAATAGTTCCGTTAATTTCTGGGATAATTAAAGGAACATCATCCTCATATCTGTAATTAGAGGACAGATCAATCACAAAACTTTCAGCAGCAACAAAGCTTCTTGCATATTTTTCTGCAACGCTGGATCCAGCAGAAAATATAATAAATTGTCCTTTTTCTGGAATGAAGTTTTCTAATGATTCGACTTGATATTTGTTGTTATTAAATTCAATCAATGATCCCACAGTTGAATTGCCTAGAGGCAAGAATTTATCAACAGGAAATTCTCTTGTTTCTAGCAATCGAATAATTTTTGTTCCAACAACACCAGATGCACCTACCAATGCAATAGACACGCCCTTATTCATACTCATCCTTTAATATGTTGATTATAGATGGAGCAACTTCCTGCGTTTGAAGAAATTCCTTAGAGGTAGAGATATCTTTTGTTCTAAAACCTTTATTAATAAAAATTTTAATTGCTGATTCAATTCTTCTAGCTAGATCAACTCTTTCAAGCGAGTACTCAAAAGCCATAGCAAGAGAAGCAATCATTGCAATTGGATTAGCAATGCCTTGACCAGCAATATCTGGTGCACTCCCATGACATGGTTCATACATGCCCTGAGACGAACTATTTAGAGATGCAGAAGGAAGCATTCCAATTGAACCGCTTAAAGTGGCTGCTATGTCTGAAAGCATATCTCCAAAAAGATTTCCAGAAACAATCACATCATATTGATTTGGATTGAGCACTAATTGCATGGCAGTATTATCAGCTAGCTGATGAGAAAGCTCTACCTCTGGATACTCAGAGCTCATTTCAGAAACTATGCTTCTCCAAAACTTTGAAACTTCTAAAACATTAGCTTTTTCAACAGAACAGAGCTTCTTATCTCGATTCATGGCAGCTTCAAAAGCGACCTTTGCAATTCTTCTAATCTCATCTTCGTTATAGATCATAGTATTAAAACCATATTTAGGAGTTTCATTTTCAACAATACCTCTTGGCTCTCCAAAATATACTCCACCAGTTAGTTCTCGAACTATTAGAATGTCTAAATTTTCTATAATGTGATTTTTTAACGGGGATGCAGATGCAAGCTCATTAAATAAGAATGCAGGCCTTAGATTAGCGAATAAACCAAGAGATTTACGCAATCCTAGCAAAGCTTGCTCTGGTCGAACACCCCACTCGAGATTATCCCACTGCGGCCCCCCAACAGCTCCAAATAAAATTGCATCGGAGTTTTGTGCAATATTAAGGGTTTCCTCAGTTAAAGGTGTGCCAAATTCATCATAAGAGGATCCGCCAACTTTTCTCTCTGATATTTGAAAGTCTAGGCTTTGCTCATCAGTTAAATAATGTAAAACTTCACTCATTGAGGAGGTAACTTCTTGACCTATACCATCGCCAGGAAGAATTAATATTTTTTTTGCCATTGTTTTACTTAGTTACTGTAATCAAAAAGCCAGGGTCTTTGGTTTCTTCTTTTTTGCTCAAAAGCTTGAATATGCTTTTTATGTTTTAGGGTCATATCAACATCATCCAAATTATTAATAATTCGATCGAGCAAGCTATCCTTAACGTCAAACATGAATGAGGAGTCGCCTTTATACATGAGTTCTTTTTTTAATAAATCAATTTCAAAGCTAACTGGCGCATAATTAGAAACCTCAAATAGATGATTAATCTGTTCTTTCGAAAGTTTAATTGGAAGAACTGAATTCTTAAAACAATTATTGTAAAAAATATCTCCAAAAGAGCTAGCAATGACTGACTTAAAACCAAAATCTCTTAATGCCCATACCGCATGCTCTCTACTTGAGCCACAACCAAAATTATCTCTAGTTAATAAAATTTTAGCATTTGTATAAGGCTCTTTATTTAAAATAAAGTCATTGTTCTTGGAACGATCATCTGCGGTCATATCTAATCGCCCTTCGTCTAAATACCTCCATCCGTCAAAAAGAAAATCTCCAAAGCCAAATTTTTTAATAGATTTAAGATACTCAGTTGGAATGATTTGATCAGTATCAATATTATCTCTATCAAAAGTTGCTACGATACCTGTAATAGTTGAGTTACTCATGATGGGTCAGTTATTTTTCCGTTTATAGCTGTTAATGCTGCCATCAAGGGGCTCATCAAATGAGTTCTTCCAAGATTTCCTTGTCTGCCTTCAAAATTTCTATTAGAAGTTGATGCACAACGCTCATATGGCTCTAATTGATCAGGGTTCATACCTAAACACATTGAGCAACCAGGATCCCGCCATAAAAAACCCGCTTCAATAAAAATTTTATCGAGGCCTTCATCTTCTGCCTGCGCTTTGACCATACCTGAACCAGGTACCACTATAGCTTCCGAGATATCTTTTGAAATTTTCTTTCCCTCTATTACAGATGCTGCATCACGCAAATCCTCAATTCGTGAGTTAGTACAAGAGCCAATAAAAATTTTATCAAAACTCAAATCTTGCAGAGTCTTTGATTTATCGAGGCCCATGTAGGCTTTAGCGAGGAGTAAATTCTCATGATTTGATTCATCTATATCCTCTTGGGATGGAATCTCTGCATCAAAATCTATGGTCATTTCAGGAGAAGTGCCCCAAGTAACTTGTGGCTTTATCTTTGAGACATCGATATTAATTGTTTGATCAAAATTTGCATCTGAATCTGATTTTAAAGTCTCCCAATATTCTCGAGCCTGGCTGAAGATTGAATCTGACAAATTAGAATGCTTTTTAACATAATCCAAGGTGGTTGCATCAACCCCAACAAGACCAACTTTAGCTCCAGCTTCAATAGCCATATTGCAAATTGTCATCCTGGATTCCATTGAAGCGGATTTAATATATGAACCTGAAAACTCAATGGCATGACCTGTACCTCCTGCAGTTCCAATTAATTTGATTAAATGCAAAACAATATCTTTTGAGGTAACGCCTTTTTGCAGACTGCCATTAAAATTAATTTGCATGTTTTTGAGCTTACTAATTTTTAAACATTGAGTTGCTAAAACATGTTCGACTTCGGATGTTCCTATACCCATGGCTAAACATCCAAATGCTCCATGTGTTGAAGTGTGAGAGTCACCACATACAATTGTCATGCCAGGTAGTGTGTACCCAAGCTCAGGACCCATAACATGAACTATTCCTTGTTTATTTGAAGTTATATCAAATTGATGTATACCAAAATTGTTACAGTTTTTATCAAGCTCAACTACTTGAATTTTAGCCACTTGATCTTTAATTAACTCAGCATTAAATGCATGTCCTCTGTCAGTAGGAACATTATGATCTGGAGTGGCAACGTTTGCATCAAGTCGCCATGGTTGTAAATCCTTGTGCCTAAGCCCTTCAAAAGCTTGAGGCGAAGTAACCTCATGAAGGTAATGCCTATCAATGTAAATTAATGATTCGTTGGTATCGTCCGTTTGAACTAGATGCTCATCCCAGAGCTTGTCATATAAAGTAGCAGGCATGTTATTTCTTAAAGGGCGTTGATTGATTAATTTTTCCGCACTGCGCTTGGTTTCTAAGAAAGTGATCCATAAGAACCAAATTTACCATAGCCTCTGCTATAGGAACTGCTCGAATCCCAACACATGGATCATGTCGACCTGTTACTTCAACCTCTACTTCGTCACCAGCAGCATTAATAGTTTGGCCTTTTGATTTTATGCTGGATGTTGGCTTGATAATAAAGTCTAGCTCAATGAGATCACCATTTGTTATCCCCCCCAAGATCCCTCCAGCATTATTTGATTTAAAGCCATCACGTGTCATCTCGTCTCTTACTTCAGAGCCCTTAAGGTCTAAAACATTATGAGTATTGCCAATGCTGACAGATTTGACAGCATTGATGCTCATAATAGCTTTTGCTAAATCTGCATCTAGTTTGTCAAAAACTGGTTCGCCAAGACCGATAGGACAATTTGTAACTTTAACCCCAAGCTTTGCTCCAACTGAATTACCCTCTTCAATTAGCTCATCAAACATAGAATTAAGATCGTCCAATTTAGAATCATCAGCAAAAAAATACTTGTTCGATTTAGCATTTTTTAAATTGATGGTGTCTGCTGAAATAGAACCTATTTGACTAACGTAACCATCAACATGAATACCCTGTTGATTTAGATATTTTTTAGCAATTGCTCCTGCTGCTACTCTCATAGCAGTCTCCCGGGCACTTGATCGACCACCACCTCTGTAGTCTCGGTGACCATATTTTGCTTGATAGGTAATATCGGCATGATTAGGTCGGAAAACATCTTTAATATTAGAGTAATCTTTTGACTTTTGATCTTGATTATAAATAATTAGACTGATGGGGGTTCCCAACGTTCTGCCCTCAAAAACACCTGACAAAATTTCTACAGCATCATCCTCTTTTCTTTGGGTTGTAACATCAGACTGGCCAGGTTTTCTTCGGTTTAGTTCAGATTGAATATCTGCAGATGAAAGCTCTAATTGAGGCGGACAACCATCTATAATGCACCCAAGCGCCTTCCCATGGCTTTCCCCATAAGTTGTAACTTGAAATAATTTTCCAAATGTATTCCCTGACATACGCGGAATTATAGACCAAAAAGCTTATTAGAGCCTATCTAAGGGTTGATAGGCCGCCATCAATATTAATTGTTTGGCCAGTAATCCAATTATCTTTGGCAGAAAAAAGGTTGTATATAACTGCAGCAATTCGAGCCGGGTCTCCAATTGTATTGAGCGGATGCCTCTCTTCAGAAGACTTTAATTTTTTTTCATTGTCGATAAGGTGCTCAGCCATTGGAGTATCAGTTAGAGATGGAGCAATGCAATTTACTGCTACTCTCGGAGCAAGCTCAGCTGATAGACTCCTAGCAAAACCTTCTAGCGCAGACTTTGAAGCTGCAATGGATGAATGAAATGTCATTCCAGTATTGGCAGCTACAGATGAAATAAATACTACTGAGGCACCATTGTCTTTTTTTAGATTAGGCAAAACTTTTTTAATGATATGAAAGGCTCCCTCAAAATTAATACTTAAATCTTCTCTGATATCTGAAATATCCATTCTTTGAATTGATTTTAGTGAAATTGAACCAGGACAATATAGCAACCCATCAATTGATTCTGGTAAAGATTCTAAGTCAGACAAATCACCATTTGGATCTAATTGAATAAAATGATTTACTGATATATTAATTGGTGATCTCGAGGTAGCAATAATGTTATCTCCCTGTTGAGCAGATAACTGAATAACCTCTTTACCAATAGTGGAGTTGCAACCTATTATCAAGATATTTTTTTGCATGATTGTAAAATATTTTTTATAAGAAACTATTACAATGATATTTGTGATGATAAAAAAAATTTCAAGTGCTGCCTTACTTTTTGCTTTCATAATTCTGATGCAAGGTTCATGCGCAATAACTAATAAGAATCCAACATACAAAATTAGCAATCAATACAATGTTTCAATTGATAGAGATTTTTGGGGCATTCCATATATCAAAGGCAAGACTGATCAAGATGTTGCGTATGGAATAGGTTTGGTTCATGCAGAAGATGCATACAAGGACCTTGTTGAGTTAATGCCTTTGTACCGAGGTAAAAATGCAATTTATAATGGTCTTGATAGCATCGATACAGACTACCTAATCAGATTATTAAAAATTCATTCCAAGGTAAAAAATATTGGGAAACAGCAACTCTCTCAAAATATACTTTCGATGGCTCAGGCATATGCGGATGGTGTCAATATGTATGCAAATATACATCCAGATAAGGTAGATCTATCTATTCATCCTGTCACTCAAGAAGATGTGCTTGCGGGATCATACATTCAGCATCTATTTTTTGCTGGTTTAGATAGAGATTTAGCGCAAATGACTGCGCAAGATGAAACATCCATACCAACGGGCTCAAATGCAATAGCAATTAATTCAATTAAAACAGATTCAAATGCCTCATACCTACTAATTAACTCTCATCAACCCTTATCAGGACCAGTGGGTTGGTATGAATTAAATATTGAGAGCGAATCCGGATGGCATGGGCACGGTGGTAACTTTCCAGGATCTTTTTTAATAAATGTTGGTTTCAATAAAAACATTGGTTGGGGCGCTACTGTAAATCGTCCTGATGTTATGGATATTTTCGAACTAACAATAAATCCAGATAATGCCGATCAATATTTACTTGATGATAAATGGGAATCATTTGAAATCGAAGAGGATAAGTTAGCATTTAAACTTTTTGGTTTTTTGAGATGGAGCACAAAACAAAAATTTAGATATTCAAAATTTGGTCCTGTAATAGAGATGAATGGAAAATATTTTGCTCTTAGACATATTAACCAGAACTCTTTCAATGAAATAGAGGGTTGGTATGAAATAAGTAAGACAAGAAATGTATATGAATTTGAGAAGCAACTTGCGAAAAGGAAAATACCCAGCTTTAATTTTGTGACAATGGATTCTGATAGAAATATTGGATATTTTTATAATGGAAGAATCCCGAATCGGAATGATGCCTTAAAAGCAAGACAGATTATAAGCAGCTCTAGCTCGAAAGATATTTGGGATGAAAGGGACTTAGTGCATAATCTTCCCAAATTTATTAATCCTTCAAATGGTTGGATTCAAAGTACAAATCAGAACCCATTTTCGGTAATGGGAGAGCATTCTTTAAAACGAAAATCAATGAAAAAGAATGTACATTTTGAACAAAGGCTCACAAATAGATCTTATGTCGCTAATGAGCTTCTTTCTATTGATGAGAGCATTGATCTTGAAAAATTTATTGCAATCAAGTTTGATAACTCCTACTCAAAAAATTCACGGCAATATAAATACCTAGAATCGATCATGAAATATGATAAAAATCTTAAGCTGGCATTGCAAAAATGGAATGGAAAAACTGACTTTAACAATACTAATGTTGCCCTAGGTATGTGTTTTATGGCTCAAGAATGGATTTCAGAAATGAATAGTAAGCCTATACCAACTTATCAAGCAGCAAAAAAAGAATGCGACAGCTTATTTAGAGAAATTCAAAGAAATTATACCGATCCATGGAGTAAAATTAATACTATTTCAAGAGGATCTAGAACCTATCCAATTCAAGGCTCGGTCGATACACTAAGAGCAGTTTATGGATCACCAAACTCTGATACTAAAAGTTTAAACATGTCAGGAGGTGATGGTTTATTTTTTATTATTGCCGAAGAAGACAGCGGTAAAATAATTTATGGCATGCACAACTATGGATCGTCAAGAAATGAATCTTCAGTTCATTACTCAGACCAGACATTTTTATTTAGCCAAGAAGCTCTAAGGTTTATACCAACAAGCCTTTAAAAAGAGTTTTCTTTTACAGCAAACAAATCTTGAAAATCTAGGACACTCATAGTCTCAAGCTGATCTTGATCAAGGCATTTTGACAAAATGGAATTCACTTTTTCATCTTCAAAAATCTTCCCAAGATTATTCTTAAATTTATTTTCTAGAACTGGAATTCCTTCCTCTCTTCTGCGCTTATGGCCTATAGGATATTCGACCTCGATAGCATCTGTTGAAGAGCCATCACTAAAGAATATTTGAATTTTATTTGCTATAGATCTTTTATCAGCCTCTAGATACTCATCTGTATATCTTTTGTCTTCTTTGATTGTCATCTTTTCTCTGAGATCATCTACTCTTGGATCGCTGGCAACATCATCTTCATAATGCTCTGCTATAAGATCTCCATGAATTAACCCTATTGCAATCATATATTGCAAGCAATGATCCCTATCAGCTGGATTATTTAACTCACCAGATTTAGAAATTATTCTTATCGCAGATTCATGCGTAGTGACTTCAATATTGGAAATTTCATCTAGCCTATCTTTAATTTGAGGATGTAATGTAACTGCAGCTTCAACTGCTGTTTGCGCATGAAATTCAGCAGGGAAACTAATTTTAAAGAGGACATTTTCCATAACGTATGAACCAAAAGGTTGGCTTAATGAAAGTTTTTCACCCTTAAATGAAACATCTTCAAAGCCCCATGTTGGAGCGGATAAAACACTTGGATATCCCATTTCTCCAGAAAGGGTAATGAGTGCCAGTCTAACCGCTCTGCTGGTGGCATCCCCGGCAGCCCAGCTTTTCCTAGAACCAGCATTAGGAGCGTGACGATAGGTTCTTAGGCTTTGTCCATCTACCCACGCTTGACTTACAGCATCCATAATTTGATCAGTATTCCCTCCAAGCAACTTTGTAACAACGGCTGTTGATGCAACTTTTACAAGCACAACATGATCGAGGCCAACCCGATTAAAGCTATTTGTAAGAGCTAATACTCCCTGTATTTCGTGCGCCATAATCATGCACTCCAATACATCTCGCATTATTAAAGGATCTTTACCAGCAGCAACATTTTCTTGAGAAACGTAATCAGCTATTGAAAGAATAGCTCCCAAATTATCTGAAGGATGTCCCCATTCGGCAGCCAGCCAAGTATCGTTATAATCAAGCCATCGAATAATGCATCCTATATCAAATGCTCCTTTGACAGGATCAAGTAAAAAATTAGTTCCTGGAACTCTTACACCATTAGGTACAAAGGTGCCTGGAACAATAGGACCAAGCATTTTTGTGCACGCAGGAAAGGTTAATGCCAATAAACCGCATCCAATGGTATCAATCAAGCAGTTTCGAGCAGTTGAAAGAGCAAGCTCAGAATTAATATCTTGCTTCGATACATATTCTGCAATTTCTACAAGCAAAGAGTCAGGATCTGACCTTATATTCAGCTCAACATTATTTGACATGATTTACTCCCTATCTTCGATATCAACCCAAACAGAAGTCTCGGGGCCTGTATATTCTGCACTTGGTCTAATAATTCTATTATTGGCTCTTTGCTCCATGCAGTGAGCAGTCCAACCTGTTACTCGTGACATTACAAAGATTGGAGTAAAGAGCTTTGTTGGAATTCCTAAATAGAAATAGGCAGAAGCATGGAAAAAATCTGCATTTGGAAATAATTTCTTTTCATCCCACATAACCTTCTCGACTTCTTCTGAGACCTGATACAAGGAATCATCTCCGTATTCTTGAGATAACTCTTTAGAAAATTCTTTTATTACAGCATTTCTTGGATCTCTTTCAGAGTATATTGCATGACCAAAACCCATAATTTTTCCTTTGTTAGCAAGCATATCCAAAATATTTGCTTTTGCTTCATCTCTTGTCTTCCAATTTTCAATCATTTCCATTGCAGCTTCATTAGCCCCTCCATGCAGGGGGCCTTTTAAGGAACCTATAGCAGCAACAACACAAGAGAATATATCTGACATTGTGGAAGCGCAGACTCTAGCAGTAAAAGTAGATGCATTAAATTCATGCTCAGCATAAAGAACCAAAGAAGCATCCATGACTCGCCTATGAAGGTCTGAAGGAGACTTCCCATGAAGTATATGCAGGAAATGACCTGCCATTGTATCTTCATTATTTATCAGACTGATATCTTCACCATCATGAGAAAATTTATACCAGTAAGTCACTATCGATGGCATAGTTGCAACCATTCGATTGATAGAATCCATTTGAGCATCCATAGACTCCTCAGGCTCGAGATTTCCCAGCATCGAACATCCAGTTGCCATTACCGCCATTGGATGGGCTGATGCAGGAATTTCTCTGAGAACTTTCTTCAAAGAATCTGGGAGATCTCTTAAACTTTTTAATAGAGATTTATAATCTGATAACTCTGACGCATTTGGCAATTTGCCATAAAGAAGAAGATAGGCAACCTCCTCAAATGTTCCTTTTTCAGCTAATGTCTCAATTTTGTGGCCTCTATAAGCTAACCCTTCTTCTTGCCCAACCGTACAAAGTGATGTCTCACCTGCAACTTGACCTCGGAGCCCAGCACCCTCTAACTTTTTAACCATTTACTTATTCTCCTTCCTTTTAAATAATTCATCTAACTTTTGTTCAAATGAATGATAGTTTAAATACTCATACAGTTCATCTCTTGTCTGCATTTTATCAATTGAATTTGCTTGAGATCCGTTTGCAATAATGTCTAGATACACACCCTCTGCAGCTTTATTCATTGCTCTAAAAGCAGATAAAGGAAATAGCATTATATCAACTCCAACTGATGCAAGCTCCTTTGCGGTAAAAAGAGGGGTTTTTCCAAATTCAGTAATATTTGCAAGAACTGGTACTTGTAATGCATCCTTTAATTGCTTGTAATCCTCTAAACTAGATACAGCTTCTAAAAATAGTCCATCTGCTCCAGCTGCAATATATTCTTTGCATCTATCAATAGCGCCTTCCATTCCTTCAGTTGCATAGGAATCAGTTCTTGCCATGATGAAAAAACTTTCATCCGTTCGACCATCAACTGCAGCCTTGATTCGATCACTCATTTCAATTTTATCGACAAGACTTTTATTTGGTCGATGGCCGCATCTTTTTTGAGTCACTTGATCCTCAATATGAACGGCTGCAACATCTGCAGCAATCATCTCTTTGATAGTTCGGCTGATGCTGAATGCGCCGCCGAAACCGGTATCAATATCAATTAAAAGAGGAAGGTTAGTAGATTGAGTAATTCTTCTTGAGTCTTCGGCCACATCATTTAGGGTTGTGATGGCTAAATCTGGTAATCCAAAAGATGCATTTGCAACTCCAGCTCCAGAAAGATAAAGCGCTTTGTGGCCGGCTTCCTCAGCCATCTTTGCACAATAAGCATTTACTGCACCGACAACCATTAAAGGATTATTATCTTCTATAGCCTCTCTGAATTTTTGCCCCGGGGTATTCATTGGTTCGTATTGTACTTTGCCAATGGCATGTTTCCCAAATTAATTATAAAATTTAATGCCTCTGATAATGCGATCTTTATTATTTTCTTGGCGCCATTTGTTTGTATCTCTTAAACTATACACACAACCACAGTATTCTTGTTGGTAAAATTCTTCTCTTTTTGAAATCTCAATCATTCGAGATGAACCACCTTTTTTTCGCCAATTAAAATCCCAATAATGAATATCTTCATAGCGCTGTGCAGCCCTTAAACCTGAATCATTAATTTGTTCCATATTTTTCCAACGAGAAATTCCTAGTGTAGTGCCAAAAACCTTGAAATCATTTTCATGAGCGTATAGAGCAGATCTCTCAAATCTCATATCAAAACATTGAGTGCACCTTTTGCCTCTTTCAGGCTCATTTTCTAAGCCTTTTATTCTCTCAAACCAATTTTCTTTATCATAATCCGCATCAACAAAATCGAATCCAAGCTTGTCACAAAATCTCTTATTTTCATCCTTACGAATCTCATACTCTTCCTTGGGATGAATGTTTGGATTATAAAAATAAACTGTTGTCTGGATATCTGATGCTGATACAGCCTCCATAATCTCTCCAGCACATGGAGCGCAGCAACTATGAAGCAAAAGTTTTTTTTCATTTCCAGGCATCTCTAGCTTTGGTCTGGATACGTTATTAAGTGAAAATGGATTATCCATAAGTATTAATTAAAGCTCCTTAAAGCACTTAAGAGATTTGAATATGCATTAAAAGATGGGATTTCAGGCATTGAACTGGATATGGCTTCAGGCGCATTGATAAAGAAACTTTGATCAGCGACCTCGAACATTTGCAAATCATTGAATGAATCTCCTGCAGCTAGACATCTATAGCCCATAGATTGAAAACCTAAGATTGCTTGTTTTTTTGCCTGTAAATCTCTTAATTTATAACCAAGAATATTGTCCTCAGTATCAACATCAAGAGTGTGGCAAAGTAAAAGAGGGTAACCAAGCTTTTCCATTAACGGATATGCAATTTCATGAAAAGTATCGGATAGAATTACAACTTGGAACTCTTGCCTGACCTGATTCAAAAAATCTAGAGCTCCATCAAGCAAATCTAATTTCTTAGTTGCCTCAACTATATCAGCTAACTTAAGATTATGTTCTTTCATTATTTCAATTCTGTAGTCCATTAGATCAGAATATGATGGAAGATCTCTGGTGGTTTTATTTAACTCAGAGATTCCTGAATCAGCAGCAACCTGTTCCCATATTTCTGGGGTAAGGGTTCCCTCCATATCAAAACAAACTATATTCATGATTAATTCATATTTTTAATTCCGAATGGTACATGAGCTGAAGTTACTTTTGCAGATGCATCCTCAATATTTTGTTGCTGATCATCAAAAAAAATATCGGCCTCAAATGATTTTAAAAATTCAGATTTATTCATACCTCCTAAAAAAAGAGACTCATCAATCCTAACTCCCCATTTTCTAAGCGTTTTAATAACTCGCTTGTGAGATGGAGCTGATCTGGCAGTTACAAGAGCTGTCCTAATAGGATTTTCGCCTTCGTCTAGCTCAGATTGGAGTTTGTTCAGCTCAACCAAAAATGATTTAAAGGGCCCAGCCTTTAACATAGATTTTTTCTTTCGCTCGTTATCTAAAAAAGCTTTAAGCCCCTCCTCCTGAAAAACTTTCTCAGATTCATCAGAGAAAATTACTGAATCGCCATCAAAAGCTATCTTTAGCAAATCGCTATCTTTTATTTTTTTCTTGGTTTTTGATGGAATAATTCTTGCAGATGGAACATTATTTTCAATGGCCATTTTAACGTCGTCTTTACTGCTAGATAAAAATAAATCTACTCCAAATGCTTTAACATACTTATAAGGACTTTCCCCGCCACAGAATACGGCTCTAGTGATATCAAGTTTGTGAGCTTCAATTGAATTAAAAACCCTAAGACCAGTATCTGCAGTATTTCTGGACAATAGAATAACTTCTATTCTATCAGCAGACTCATAACGCTCATTAATTTTTAATATCTTAGTTACAAGGTTAAATGCCTCTCCCGGATGAAGTATTTCGTTTTCATTTTCAATTTGGTGGTTACGATAAGCCTCAACTCCATCACTCTCAAAGATTTGATGACTTTGACTTAAATCAAAGAGTGCTCTTGATGAAATACCGATTACTAATTTTGAGTTCATATTTTAAAGAGAGTTGCAGTTATCCTCCAAAATTTATATACTGTAAAAATATACAGTATAAATAATATGAAAGAATTAACCAAACAACAATCAAAAGTTTTAGCTTCTGTAGAAGTTTATCTTAATAAAACTGGTTTTCCACCAACTAGAGCTGAAATATGCAAAGAGTTAGGCTTTAAGTCTCCTAATGCTGCAGAAATGCATCTTAGAGCTCTTGAAAAGAAAGGATATATCTTAATTCAAAGTGGCTCTTCAAGAGGAATATCTATTGTCAAAAGCCAACAAACTAGCAAGAAAAGTTTAGATCAAATGCCAGTCATTGGACTAGTTGCTGCTGGGTCTCCTACCCTAGCTGAAGAAAATATCGAAAAAAGAATCTCTTGCGATCCAAACATGTTTTCTGACAGTTTTGATTATTTTTTAAAAGTGAAGGGCCTCAGTATGATTGAGGCCGGAATTCATGAGGATGATTTAGTAGCAATTAAGAAAACAACAGATGTGAAAAATGGTGATCTAGTTGTTGTTAGGCTTGAGGACGAGGTAACTTTAAAATATTTTAAAAAAACCAATCATAATCTTGAATTAATTCCAGCTAATAAAGATTTCTCAACAATTGAAGTGGACCTAAGAGAACAAGAAGCATTTGTTGAAGGCAAGAGTGTTGGTTTAATTAGAACTCACTAATGAAGAACTACTGGTTTTTTTCTTAAGCTGTTTTTTTCACTATCAAAAAAATCATCGAAGTCGATTGAATTACCGCTAACACTCTCTATTCCGGCTCGAATCATTTCTTTGGCAACTGAAAGTTCTGCACCATTTAAAAATTCCTTTGATTCTCCTGAGAACTCAATCTTTACTATTGGATTTTCATGATCATCGGATCTTCTTAAAACAATAGTGCCGTCAGGAAGTTGAGTAAGCTCTAGATAATTAGACATAAGTAGTAGTTATTAAACTGTAACACCCTTCTTGTAAATATTGAAAGGTTTCAATGTTGATATATGATCTTATTGAAATTATTCAAGGAATATTTATTTAGAAACTTCAACCCACTTATCGCCATTATGAGAAGCAGTATTCCCAGTTTTTTTGCCATCTTTCTCAGAAGCAAGATAATGAGTATCCTCAACCTTGTTATATCTAATGATATAAGGGTTACCTTCAATATCTTTTTTAGGTGCATCTAAAAGATGAGTATGCTTACCTTGATCTTCAAGATACTTACATGCATCAAGTAAAGTCTCCTCAGTTACTGCTTGATTAAATTCCTCAACAGATGGTGCGCGAGTTTCTCTGTTTTTTGGATATTTACTGGCCGCTAAAAAAAGTCCTTTCATGCTATCTCTTAATAAATAATTATCTTCAAATTTAATACAAGGAATCTCGGTAGTAATTGGCTCCATGACAATGGGCTTAGGCTCTCCATTTCTTTGAAGTGCTCTGGTTGCGCCACAATTATCATTCATACAGCCAAAATATTTTCCAAATCTACCAGTTTTTAGTTGCATTTCAGATCCACACTTATGACAGGATAAGGTGGGGCCATCATATCCTCTGATTTTAAATGTGCCTTCTTCAACTGAAAATCCATCACAATCAGGATTATTTGAACAAACATGTAGTTTATGATTTTCATCTAAAAGGTAATTGTCCATACTCAGATCACATTTTGGACAACGACGTTTTGCAACTAAATGCTCTGCTTCCTCTTGATCATCGACACTAAGAGCCTCATCGCCTGAAATAAGATTCAAAGTTTTTTTGCATTGTTCATCGCCTGGTGAACTATACCCAGCGCAACCTAGAAAAACTCCATTACTAGCATTTCTAATAGTAAGTTTATTTTTTTTACATTCTGGACAATTGATATTTGTCATCGTAGGAAGATTGGGAATCATCCCATTTTCTTCATCCATTGCTGAGAAAAGGTCATCCTGAAAGGCAGAATAATAAGAGTTTAAAACTTCTTTCCAATTCAACTCACCATTTGCAATTCTATCTAACTCATTTTCAAAATTAGCAGTAAAACTGTAATCCATGATGTCATCAAAGCTACTTACGAGCCTATCGGTAACAATCATTCCAATTTTTTTAACAAAAAATCGTCTGTTTTGGATCTCAACATATCCTCTATCCTGAATCGTAGAAATAATATTTGCATAGGTGGAAGGTCTTCCAATTCCTCTTTTTTCTAATTCTTTTACCAACGCAGCTTCAGAAAATCTTGCTGGAGGCTTGGTGTACTTTTGTTTATTCTCTAAATCCTTCAGGGCTAATTGCTGATTAACTTCAAGTGGAGGTAAAATGCTGGCCTCCTGATCATCAGACTTTGACTTTACAATTCTTGTGAAGCCATCAAATACAACCTCTCTTCCAGTTGCAGAAAAAATATATTCTTGTAATTGTATTTTTGCGTTAGTAGCCAAATATTCTGCATCAGGTAATTGTGATCCTATAAATTGTTGCCAAATTAACTCGTATAATTTTTTTTCCTCATCTGACAAGGAGATTAAACCTTCTGATTTAGTTGATGCATTTGTGGGCCTTATTGCCTCATGGGCCTCTTGTGCATTTTCACTAGAAGAATATATTCTTGGGGCATTTGTAAGATACTTATCTCCAAGATTAGTTTCGACATACATTCTTGCATCAGCAATTGATTCAGGCGACAAAGCGGGAGCATCTGTTCTCATATAAGTAATAAGACCATTTTCATATAGTTTTTGAGCAGTTCTCATGGTTCTCTTTACATTAAAACCTAGCTTTGTACTTGCCGCTTGCTGAAGTGTTGAAGTTATAAAAGGAGGTTTTGGTTTAACCTTAATCGGTTTTTGGGTTACCTCGCTTATAATCAAATCTGATGATCTAATCAATTCTTCAATTTTTTTTGACTCCTCAGCTTGCAACAGCGGATCTGATTTCTTTCTATTTAGATTAAATGCGATACTATAATTTTTTTCATTTTCTGCGTTAAATGAAATCTCCCAAAACTCATCTGGCTTAAACTTTTGAATGCTATGCTCTCGTTCTACCAAAAGTCTTAATGCAACTGACTGAACTCTTCCAGCTGATAAATTACGGGCAATTTTTGCCCATAAAAGTGGAGATAATTCAAAACCAACTACTCTATCTAAAAACCTTCTTGCTTGTTGAGCCTCAACAAGACTGATATCTATCTCTTTTGGATCTTCAAAAGATTCTAAGATTGCATCTTTCGTAATTTGATTAAATCTAACTCTCGAATAATTAAATTTGTCTGCTCCCAGCGCTTCTTGAAGATGCCAAGCTATCGCCTCACCCTCTCTATCAAGATCAGTTGCAAGAAAAATTGAATCTACAGACTTTGCTGCTACTTTTAATTCTTTTATAACTTTTTCTTTTTCAGGAATGATTTCATAATTTGCTACCCAGCCATTATCAGGATCAATTCCCATCCTTCTAACGAGTCGTTTACGCTCATTAATTTTTTTCAGCCTTCTCTTCTCGTCATCGGGAAGATCTTTAGGAATGGTATTTCTTTGTGCAGGTTTTTTAGACTTTCCTTTTGGAAGATCTCTGATATGACCTACGCTCGACTTTACAATATAGTCAGAACCTAAATACTTAGAAATAGTTTTAGCTTTAGCAGGTGACTCAACTATAACAAGGGTTTTTGACATAAATTATTCAACTAAAATTTGTAAAAATTCATATTTCTAATATAGCTTCTTTTATTTTAAGTAGCTCTTCAATACCAATCAATTCATTCCAAACGATTGCTATATTGGACTGATAAAAAATAATTTCAAGTACAGAAGATGGTAATTTAGAAATTTTTTTCTCGATCATTTCAAAATTTTCTTCATATTTAAATGAAATTGGCTCGTAAAGTTCAAGCTTATTTTCTTTTCTCAGATAGTGTAAATTTTTTAATTCTGAAGAATTTTTAATTTGATATATTGCAACTTCAGGATTCCAATTTTTAAATTTTTTTCTTAACTCATTGGTTGATCCAATCTTAAATCCCTCTTTCGCAGCTTGCATTCTAACCCGGCTGAGAGACTTCATTTTTTTTGACGGCCTTAAAAAGCTGATTGCGCCAACTAAAAAAAGAATTACAAAAATAGCAATGAAAGGTTCCATAAAATTTTATCTAAGCAGCTTCCGTACAATTTTAGGGCCGTGATAAATAAAACTTGTATAAATTTGAACCAAAGAAGCACCTTTATCTAATTTTGAATTAAAACTTTCTTTGCTATCAACGCCACCTACTCCAATTTTTAGTAAATTTGGAGCGTATGTATGAGCTAATTCCAAAAGCTCATTTGATTTTTCCAGCAAGGGTCTGCCTGACAACCCTCCTTCAAGATTGTTTCGACCAGAGTATCTTAAATTATCTTTTTCAATGGTAGTATTAGAGGTAATTACCCCATCAAATTCAAATTTCTTAATTGCTTCTATGATTCCAGCAATAATTTGCTCATCTTCATCTGGTGAAAGTTTAATAAATATAGGGTTATGATATTTCATCTCGATACGAGCTAAATTTAAAGCTTCAAATAAAGGTAAAAAATTTTCTTCTTGATGCAACGATCTTAAATTAGGTGTATTAGGTGAAGAAATATTAACTGTAATATAGTCGGCATATGGGTACACCTTTTTAAAACATTCTATGTAATCATCAACTCTTTTCTGACCTTCTGAATTCTTGTTGGCACCAATGTTGACACCCAAAATTCCATTAAAATTCCTCAACTTTATCTTTTTAACTAAATAATCAACTCCTTTATTATTAAATCCAAGCTTATTAACAATTGCTCCCTGATCTGGAAAACGAAAGATCCTTGGCTTTGGGTTGCCTGGTTGAGCCAGAGGCGTAACTGTGCCTACTTCTATGAAGCCAAAGCCCAATGCGCCTAGAGAGTTAATATAATCACCATTTTTGTCAAGCCCCGCTGCAATTCCGAGTTTATTTTTAAAAATTAAACCTTTGAATTCGAATGATTCTGATGAATCTTCATAGGGAAAAAGAATGCTTGTGAGATTAAATTTATATAGAAAATTTAAAGCATTTAAAGCTAAAGAATGAGATATTTCAGGAGGCAATAATCTTAAAAGAAATAATGCAATCCTCATTAAAAAGTAACCGTGTCAACCTTAATCATCAAAAAGTTCTTTAGCGAGATGTTTAATAGCATTCACATAACCATGCCTAGAACCACAATCAAACTTTTCACCTTCATATAGATGCCCCACTACTTTCTCATCATTGAGCATTAGTTTAATTGCATCTGTAAGTTGTACTTCACCCCCAACACTTGGTTTAAGATTTTTTAAATACTTAAAGATGTTCCTAGAGAGAACATATCTTCCAACTACTGCTAGATTTGAAGGCGGATTAGTTTTTGGTTTTTCAACAATATCGTTTAAAAAAAATGAGTTTTTTGTTGAGGAAGATTCATCAATAGAAATAACACCATATTTTTCTATTTCATTTTGCGGAACCTCATTTAGACCAATGATGGAGCATTTATGTTCATCATAGGATGAGATCAATTGAGAAATACATGATGGATTATTAATTATTAAGTCATCTGCAAGAAGTATCGCAAAAGCCTCTTCTTGAATTAAATGCTCTGAATGTAAAATGGCATCACCAAGTCCATTTTGTGTTTTTTGTCTTACGTAAGTGAATTTAATGTCTTTAAAAATATCTCGGTTAATTTTTTCTAAAAAATTATCTTTGCCGGCATTTTGAAGCTTTTCTTCAAGTTCAAAGTTTTGATCAAAATGATCCTCTATCGCTCTCTTGGTATGGCTGGTAATAAATATAATCTCAGTAATGCCAGCATTTACAGCCTCTTCAACAGCATATTCTATTAATGGCTTATCAATAATTGGGAGCATTTCTTTTGGAATAGCTTTAGTGGCAGGTAAAAACCGAGTACCGAGGCCTGCTACAGGGAATACTGCTTTAGTTATTTTTTTCATGCAAATTAAAACTTTAAAGTGTATCTAGCCATTATGCCAAGTATAAACCCAGCTATCATACCAACTAAATGAGCGATATTTGCAACATTTCCAAAACCAAAAATTTTTAATAATCCTGTAAAGCCAATCAATAGCCAAATAAACATAAAAATGTATAAGGCATTTGGAAGATCATATCTTTGACCTCTGTTGTCCAATTCCAATATAAAACAGTAGCCTAAAAGACCGTAAACAGCTCCACTCAGCCCCCCAAAAAGATAATCACCAGTTATGAAATATTGTCCAAGATTGCTTGATAAGCCTGAAATTAAGAATAAAGTTAAAAAGATTCCTCTTCCATCAATAGTTTCAATTTTTGATCCCAATATATAAATCCACAAACAATTAAATATTAAGTGAGTAAGCGAAAAATGAAGAAAAGTCGGAGTGATAAGTCGCCACCATTCTTGAGAGGCTATATATGTGTTCTGAAATGATGGGTATAAATTTGACCCACTACTTTTTAGAAAAAGAAATGGCTCAAGCAGACTACCAAAACCAAAATTTGTTAAAAAACTTAGCAATACAGCGATGGCAATAATGAAAAAGTATGAAGAGTTAGCGTTCAAGTTTAATAGTTTTTCTTGGCAGTAATATCTAAGCTCCAACCAAGTTTTTCTCTGCAGGCCTCATAGAAGTCATTATCTGAGGGATGAATAATTTTCAAAGATGAGTCCTTTTTAGAAATATGAATAGAATGATTATATTTGACAGGTATATCTTTTTGGCCGTCTACACAAACCATTGCATGCTCTAAAGGCCCCTCAATTAGTTGAATCTCTAAAGATTTCTCATTGGAAACTATTAGGGGTCTAGATGAAAGACTTTGCGACATCATGGGAATAATATTCCAAATATTTAATTCTGGATGAACTATTGATCCTCCTGCAGATAGCGCATATGCAGTTGACCCGGTCGGAGTGGCAACGATCAAGCCGTCTGATCGCTGTTCATATACAGTCTTACCATCGATCAGTAATCTAAATCTCATGAGCTGAGCATAAGATCCTGAATGAATTAATACTTCATTGAGACCAAAAACCTCTTCATCTGAGAATTGCGCTTCAACCAAACTTCTCTCTTCAAGAATATAATTGCCCTTAAAAACATCATTGATGACTGATTCAAAGTTTTCAATATTTACATCGGTAAGAAAACCAACAGCGCCCATATTAATTCCTAAGATTGGAATCTCATTTTCAATAAATTTTCTTGCTGCCCCCAATAAAGTACCGTCGCCGCCAAATACAATTATTAAATCAACAGATTTATTAAAACTTTCAAGATCTACAATGTCTACACCCTCATGGTCAATCTGATCAGTTGAATAAATGGATTTAGTGTTTTTCAACAAAACACTTAGCAATCCAAATACAACAGCGGATTCACTCGATGAGAGGTTTTTTTTTGAAACAATACCTATATTTTTAAACATGCGAGCAATTATACTCTCTGAAGTCAATTTAAAAGCAAATTTGTGAATACATTTAATAAAATTATTAAGTTAGTAAAAGCTAGTGAGCGAATAGTTTTTTTGACTGGTGCTGGTATAAGCACAGAATCTGGACTACCTGATTTTAGAGGCGATAATGGTTTTTGGACGAAAAATAAACCTATTCAGTTTAGCGAATTTTTGATGAGTGAAGAAAAGCAAAGGTTGTCATGGGAAAGAAATATTGAGCTGCATTCGCTTCTTAAAAATATAAAACCAAACATAGGGCATACTTTTGTTGAAAAAATCATTGGTTTGCAAAAAAACAATTTTTTAATCACTCAAAACATTGATGGATTACATCAAAAATCGGGGATCCCTAAAAATAAAATCATAGAGATTCATGGAAGTGCTATTGAGGCTGCATGCTTGGAGTGTGAAGCAAAACAAAATATTTTAGATTTCCATGATGCTGTTAAATCTAAAGTTCCATTACCAAAATGCTTTATTTGTGGTGGCGTTGTGAAAGTAGCTACTATCTCATTTGGTCAACCTATGAATGAAATCGATATGATGCATGCTTCAAAAATTGTCGAGGAGAGTGATTTAATGATTGTTATGGGCTCATCTTTAAAAGTATTGCCTGCGGGAAAGCTTCCTAATTTAGCAATGCAATCAGGATCAAAGCTTATTATTTTAAATAGAGAAGAAACCCGTTATGACTCAAGTGCAGATATAGTAATTAATGACGAGTTACAGAATATATGTAGCAAGCTAATCGAAGAGCTTTAGTCGTGCATTAGGGCAGCCCTGCCAAGAATTTTGCCATTTTTGAGGTCTTCCAAAGTCTGATTTGCTTGAGAGGCCGGTCTTTTTTCTACAGGAATTGGATCCACTTTTCCAGATCTTACAAGCTCCATCAGCTCATGCATATCGCCTGGACTACCGGTGTATGATCCTTGCACGCCTCTTTCCATAATTGGGATCAGAGGTAAAGGGAGTTTTAACTCGCCACCATATAGCCCTACGATAATATACTTACCGCCTTTTCTTAAAAGGTTAGTTCCGAATGCAGTTGACTGTTCTGAACCAACAAAATCTATCGCAACAGATGCATTACCGCCAGTAATTTCAAAAACTTTCATCATTGCATCCTCGTCCATAGGATTGATAGCGGCTGATGCACCATTTTCAAGAGCTAATTTGAGCTTTTCTTCATTTACATCTACAACGATTGGATTGCAATTGAAGGCTGCCTTGGCAATCTGTAAACCCATCATGCCAACTCCCCCAACACCAATAATAATTAAATCATGATCAGAGTTATACGGAGCACCTTTTTTAAGTGCGCTATAGGCTGTTAGGCCTGAGCAAGCATAGCTCCCTGCTAAATGTTCAGGTGTATCTCCTGCATCATGTAAATATTTCGAATCTGGCACTACAACATGATCTCCAAAACCACCAGGCTGCATGACACCAATAACAGGACCTGTATTACATAAATGTTCATCGCCATTAGTACAAACATCACAATTACTGCATCCAATCCATGGATAAACAATTCTTTTATCTCCAACATTAATGTTGGTTACCTCTGGCCCAACTGCCACAACTTCTCCAAAGACTTCGTGCCCCAATGTAAATGGATTGGGTACAGGAACAGGTAATTCATTGCCGCCACCCAAATCAAATGCACCCGAGTGTATGTGAACATCAGAATGGCAGACTCCGCAAGCTATAGTTTTGATAATTACCTGACTTCCAGTTGGCTCAGGTGTTGGAGACTCTACTGCTATGAGTGGCTTTCCAGCCTCTGGAGCTTGATATGATTTCATATTTTAAATTACCAAAAAAATAATTACTTGATTATAATAACTGCTCTTTAAATAAGCGCAAGAAATCAAAAAATATGGAACATTTAGAATACTTTAGACAAGAAGTTAGAAATTGGTTAGAGGAAAATTGCCCTCCTTCTATGAGGACTCCGCTCGTGCCTGAAGAAGAGGTTTGGGGCGGTAGAAATGCAGAATATGTTAATCCTGAATCGAAATTATGGCTTGAGAGAATGGGAAACAAAGGTTGGACTGCTCCAAATTTACCAAAGGAATATGGTGGCGGGGGTCTAGATAGAGATCAAACCAAAGTCCTTCATCAGGAACTATATAGAATTAAAGCAAGACCAGCATTAAATAGCTTTGGTATATGGATGTTAGCACCATGCATAATTGAATTTGGTTCAGAAGAACAAAAAAGAGAACATCTTCCCAAAATCATCAAAGGTGAAATTAGATGGTGCCAAGGTTATTCCGAGCCTGGTTCAGGATCTGATCTGGCTAGTCTTTCTACTAAGGCAGAGGATATGGGCGATCATTATTTAGTCAACGGTCAAAAAGTTTGGACTTCCTATGCTGACAAAGCAGATTGGATATTTGCTCTAGTTAGAACTGGTCCAAAAGAGCCAAAGCATAATGGAATTAGTTTTTTAC
>CETH01023034.1_pt1 | contig 35990 bp, 21 predicted proteins | sample 361461 | NCBI WGS metagenome assembly CETH01 (sample SAMEA2622695, study PRJEB7988) | marine metagenome | isolation source: saline water (ENVO:00002010), including
CCGATTTCGCCCTCACACCCACCCGAGTCATGGTCATGCTACCGGCTCTATCCGTGCTCCTGTCACTCCAAAGAGCAGTCTTAGTAGAAGGCCGGCGAACAGAACTGATAACGATCGCTACAGCTCTTGAGGTTCTGACAGTGGCAGTTGTCTTTGTCGCGCTCGGGTTCGGCATGGAGCTAGTGGGTGCCACAGCTGCGTTTTCGGCATTCCTAGGAGGACGCTTGATGAGCAATATCTACCTCGCTTGGGAATCTCGAGGCATGAGGTCTGGATGAACGTCAGAATGCGATCCTTTCCAAGCCTCTTTCAGTTGGGCTAAGGGAGAAGCCGAAACATTCGGGGTCTCCACTTCCTTCATCAAAGGCTTGATGCATCGCCTCAGCCACACCTTCAGCGTCGGACTGATCACACATCGCAATTAGTCCGGATCCTGCACCTGATACTGTCACTGCCCATGCACCAGCATCTATACCAGCCGAGATCACTGACGAGGCTCGAGGAATCAAAGCCATTCGATAGGGGACATGAAGCTCATCTTGGGCCCCGATTCTAATCAAGTCAGCATCACCCTCGGCTAATCCTTGCAACAGTGCGACAAGCCTTCCCAATGACGCAGTAGCGAGCCCATGTGAAACCGATTTAGGCAGTTGCCTCCTGGCCTCATCCGTAGAGACGCCAACCGAAGGCGCAGCGTACGCGAAACCCACTTGGGGACTCAGGGGGAGACTCATTACCATCGGTCCATCTTCAGTTTCAGCCACCGCCCTGAGCCCACCGAACATGCTTGGAGCTGCATTATCACCGTGCCCTTCTTCCCTATAGGCACTGTCGAACGTAGCTCCGTCTTTGCGAGGAAGGCCTCGGACTGCTAGGGCTAGATCATGGCCCGCTACTCGCGCAGCAGCGGATGCACCAAGACCTCTTCCAACGGGGATATCGGAATGCATTTTCAGAACGCCCGAAACACTAACGCCGGCCACTCGGCTCTTGAGTATTTCCGCGACTATATCGGTCTCGTCCTCGGGCAGTGTTCGAAGGGTCCCTTCACGAACGACCCGAAGAGAACCGGAAGAGTCTGGCGTAAAAGAGACATCCAGAAAACGGTCCAGAGCTAAGCCAAGCGTATCAAACCCTGCTCCTAGATTGGACGTTGAGCAAGGAACACGCACTCGCGCAGAGCTTAAATCAGTCACCGCGGGCCTCCGTCCAATAATTCCTTCAGTCTTCCGAGATCGGGGGGGATAACCGACATTAACTCATTCCTATGACGAGCACTCAGGATCGTGTCCGGCATAGACACAGGTTCACAGATCGCGTCCTCGACCACTTCGGGAAACTTTGCAGGATGCGCTGTCGAGAGAATAACAACCGGCGCACCTCCAACATGCTTACGCTGCGCCACGGCGTACGCCACGGCCGTGTGAGGGTCCATTACATACCGATGTCGCCGATGCACATTTGCGATCGCTCTCAAAGTCTCTTCATCTGAGACCCAATCGCCTCCAACATCGACACGAAGTGCGTCGTAGCTCTTATAGAGCCACTGAATCCGTTCAAGATTGCTCGGGTCACCGACATCCATGGCATTGGACAGTGTTCTTATGGAGTCTCTAGTCTCGAATGAACCACCCTGTAAAAGGTCTGCTACTCCATGGTTCCTATTGAAAGCCGCGGTGAAGCCCGCGTGAGGCATCCCACCCTCTGAAGCGATCAACCCGGCACACAGATTGCCCAAGTTTCCAGAGGGAACAACGAAGTGCACCGGCTCTCGAAATCGCCTAGCTGCTTCCAAGTAATACACTGTCTGTGGAAGGAGGCGCGCGACATTGATTGAATTGGCCGAGGTCAATCCATGCCGTGCGCTAAGTGACGAATCCGAAAAGCACGCTTTAACCATCCGCTGACAGTCATCAAATGTACCCTCAACGGCCACCGCCTCAACGTTGCCTCCGAGCGTTGTCATCTGCCTGCGTTGAGTCTCGCTCACTCCCATGAGAGGGAATACAGCGACTACTCGAGTGCCGCTTCGGCCAGAGAACGCATTGGCAACCGCCCCCCCTGTATCCCCCGAAGTTGCTACCAGAACCGTAATCTCACCTCCTGACCCCGTTGCAAACAAAGAGACAAGATTAGCCATGAACCGGGCCCCAACATCCTTGAACGCATGGGTAGGGCCATGAAAAAGCTCAAGGATGAATGAACTGTCATCGAGCTGTACAAGTGGGAATGGGAAGTCACAAGCATCTTTGGCAATCCGTCTAGCAACGTCGGGTTCAAGGCTAGGAAAAAGAGAAGGGGCAATCCATTCCGCTACGGACCCATCCGAAGGAGGCCAGTCAACAGTCGGGATCTGTGTCGGAACATACAATCCGCCTTGCGGCGACATTCCTTGAAGAACAGCCTCACGCAAGCTTACGGTGTCGCTTCCTCTCGTGCTCACATATCTCGTCATCAGCGGATCACCTCTTGGGACTCCGTAAGGAAGAGCGATGACTCACTCGAGCAACTATTAAGACTGCTCCAACAGTTTTCTCGCCGAAGCAACCACCGCTTCCGTAGTTATCCCAAACCTTTCGTAAAGCACCTCGGCGGGCGCGGAAGCTCCAAAGTGATCTATCCCTATCGAACACCCTTCTGACCCTACCCAACGATCCCAACCAAACGTGCTTCCCGCCTCGATAGAGACTCGCGCCGTGACTTCCGGTGGAAGCACCTCATCTCGATAATCTGCACCCTGTTCCTGAAATAGGTACCAGCTCGGCATACTTACAACCCTTGCAGGGATCCCCGCTTCTTCCAATTGCCTCCTTGCATCAACCGCTATGGACAACTCAGATCCGCTAGCGAGTAGCAATACGCGCGGGACTCCACCGGAGGCCTCCGCTAGCACGTAAGCCCCTCTCCTTAGACCCTCCGCGCCTGCCAAAAGCTCTGCATCCGCATATTCATCATCCGGCACACTACCTGTACGCATCAGCATAGCTACCTTTTGCCGGCTCAATGCTAGAAACGAAGGTCCGTCAACACGCTCAATGGCTTTCCTCCACGCGATTTCTGTTTCCGGTCCATCACCCGGACGCAGATCCATCACATTTGGAATAGCACGTAGCGAAGACAATTGCTCAATGGGTTGATGCGTCGGCCCATCCTCGCCCAAACCAATTGAGTCGTGAGAAAAAACGTATATAGATGGCTGGCACATTAGACCAGCCAACCGAATAGCTGGTCGCATGTAATCTGAAAAAATTAGAAATGTGCCAGCAAAGGGTCTTAAGCCCCCGTGCAGAGTCATTCCGTTCATGATGGATCCCATAGCATGTTCCCGGACTCCATAATGGATGATCCGACCACTCTGTGAATCCGGCATGAGGCTCTCCGCACCCTTAATGTCGGTTTTGTTAGAACCACCGAGATCAGCCGACCCCCCGACAAGATTCGGCATACCCGCCGCCAGACCCTGAATGACCTTTCCTGACCACCCCCGTGTGGCATCCGCGGACTCTTCCTGTATTAAATCCGGCACGTGCGCGTCCCAGCCTTCTGGAAGCTTTCCAGCCATCACATTTACGTATTGTTCGGCCAGGTCGGGATGCTCGGCCTTATAAGCCTGGAAGCGCTCCTCCCACTCTTCCTGTGCTTGCTGTCCCCTGTCTATGCAGTGAGACCAGTGCTCCCGCGCAGCACTATCAACATAGAAAGGTTCCAGAGACGGGTAGCCTAGGTTCTCCTTTGTCGCTCGAATCTCGTCTTCCCCAAGAGGGGCTCCGTGCGATGATGCACTACCTGCCTTACCAGGCGATCCATATGCAATCGTAGTCCGCAGAACCACAAGAGAAGGTCGTCCCGATTCCGCTTTGGCTTCTGCGATCGCGCGGTCTATGGCTTCAAGGTCATTACCATCCTCAACATGAACGACATGCCATCCATAACCTTGGAACCTCTTGGCCTGATCAGTGGACGTGGAAAGGTCGGTCGAGCCTTCGATAGTGATCCGGTTATCGTCAAAGATCCAGACGAGTTTACCAAGCTTCTGATGTCCAGCTATCTCCGCGGCCTCATGCGACACCCCCTCCATCACATCACCGTCGGAGCAGAGCACATAGGTGCGGTGATCTACTATCTGATGACCAGGTCGGTTGAAGTATCCTGCCAGCCAGCGCTCCGCTAACGCGAAGCCTACTGAATTAGCTACTCCCTGACCCAAGGGGCCGGTTGTTGTCTCAACACCGGGGATATGCCCGTACTCGGGGTGCCCAGCGGTCGGCGCACCCCACTGCCGGAAGTTACGGATATCTTCCTCACTGACCTCATACCCACTTAGGTGCAGAAGCGAGTAGATGAGCATTGAAGCGTGACCCACGGACAGGATGAACCGGTCTCGATCAAGCCATCCCGGATCGGTCGGGTTATGACTTAGGTGTCGGTGGTAAAGGACGTACCCTACTGGTGCAAGTGCCATCGGGGTACCCGGATGGCCTGAGTTCGCTTTTTGCACTGCATCCATCGAGAGGACACGCACAGCGTCGATTGCCAACTGCTCAGTGGTGCTCATTGTCGATCCCCTTACGTTGTCTGAATCACCGCCATCCCACACTCACTTGGACACTCACCGTCGTGAACGAAAGCATCAACCGACCACGAAATTTACTAGTCGGCCCGGAACGTGGATCACCCTTCTTTCCTCTTTCCCTTCTATATGCCTCCTGACGTTCTCTTCCGCACGCGCGGCAGCAATCACCTCACTTTCCTGCTCATTCTTCTCTATGCTGATTGTCGCCCGGAGCTTTCCATTGACCTGAATTGCCACATTCACGGTTGTCTCCACTAGCTTGGCTACGTCAAACTCGGGCCAATTCGCCCCATCAAAAATGCTACTGGCATGCCCCAAGCGTTCCCAGAGTTCTTCGGCCATATGTGGCGCGAACGGGGCCACCATCACAACTAACGGCTCCACCTCCTCTCGCACCGCAACGCGACCGCCTGCTCGGATCACATTCAAGCACTCCATCATAGCCGCAATCGCCGTGTTATAACCGAGGTCCGGAATCTGCTCGGTAACCTGTCTAATCGTCTGGTGGACCTTCCGTTCGACATCCGTGTCAGTTTCACCGGTTCGTGCTGAAATGACCGTGTCCCATAGCCGATGGAGAAAGCCGAACGGACCCTGAATGCCTTGTGGACGATAGTCTCCACCTTCCTCGAACGGACCGAGAAACATCAGGTAAGTCCGGAAGGTGTCCGCACCAAACTCCTCAATGATCGGGTCAGGGACGATCACGTTGCCCTTGCTCTTCGACATCTTCGCTCCGTCTGCGATGATCAGACCGTGCGCACGAAATGTCTTGTAAGGCTCCTCAAAGTCGATATGACCCAGGTCCTTCAAGACCATCGTGATAAATCGCGAATAAAGCAGGTGAAGAACTGCGTGCTCGTTACCTCCTATGTATGCGTCTACAGGAAGCCACCGACTAGTAACCGCTGAGTCAAAGGGCTCGCTGTCCAAGTCAGTCGAAGGATATCGGATGAAGTACCACCCGGAATCTAGGAAGGTGTCTGAAACGTCAGTCTCACGACGCGCTTCGGCACCGCACTCTGGACATGTAGTCCGGTACCAAGCTTCTACGCGAGCAAGCGGACTGACACCGGACTCGTCCGGCCTGAAATCCTCTACGCGAGGCAAAACAACCGGTAGATCAGATTCTGGCACAGCAACGGGCCCACACAAGTCGCAGTGCACAATGGGAATTGGCGGCCCCCAATAACGCTGTCTTGAGATACACCAGTCATGTAGGCGAAAGTTTACTCTCGCGTCACCCCAGCCCCTTTCGGAGGCCCATGCGGTCACAACTTCGACTGCCTCACTTACGTCAGTTCCATTGAATGGTCCTGAGTTGATTAGGCTCCCTGGTCCAACGTACGCCTCTTCCAGCGGGGTCTCTGAAGAATCACCCGGCCCTAAAACCACCCTGACAATCGGGAGTGCGAACTGTTCCGCAAACTCAAAGTCTCGGGAGTCGTGTCCAGGCACGGCCATTATCGCTCCCGTCCCATACTCCATGAGTACGTAGTCGGCGATCCAGATCGGAATCATTTCGCCCGTCGCCGGATTACGGCAAAAGCCACCCGTCGGGACACCCGTCTTCGTCTTATCTGACTTCTGTCGGGCGACTAGATCTCTTTGGACCGCGGCCTCCACATAGTCAGACACATGACCAAGCATCTCCTCCTCGGTAACGCTCTGGACGAGTGGGTGCTCAGGAGATAGCACGACATAGGTCGCTCCAAATACGGTGTCGGGGCGAGTCGTGTACACCTCGATGTGTGTACCCGTCTCATCTCCATCCTCGTCAACCACTGGGAAACGCAATTGAGCGCCAGTACTGCGACCAATCCAATTTCTCTGGGCCTTTAAAGTCGTTTCCGACCAGTCTATATGGTCTAGATTGTCCAGAAGGCGCTGCGCATAGTCCGTGATCCGAAAGAACCACTGCGCTATCCGCCTTTGCTCTACCGGTGTTGTACAGCGCTCGCATTCCCCACCCACGACCTGCTCATTAGCCAGAACCGTCATGCATGACGGGCACCAGTTAACCGGTGCCTCTTTTCGCTCAGCGAGCCCTGCCTTGAAAAACTGGAGAAAGATCCACTGCGTCCACTTGTAGTAGGTCGGATCCGTCGTATCTACCGAATGCTCCCAGTCGAACATGCCTCCGATTCGTCTCAGTTGTCTCGTGAAGTTCTTCACGTTCGACGGAATCAGATCCATCGGATGCGTACCGACTTTTAGCGCGAAGTTCTCAGAGTGGATACCAAACGCGTCAAAGCCCATAGGCTCGAACACACTCTTACCGCAAAGGCGTTGATATCGCCCATAAACGTCGGCTCCCGTGAATGCATAAATATTGCCTACGTGCAATCCCTCGGCCGAGGGGTACGGGAACATCATTAGATTGTAGAAAGGGTCCTTCGCGCTCTCTAATTCCTCACGTGTATGCGTGTTAGTGCCGCGCTCCTCCCAGAGCCGCTGCCACTTCTCTTCCACTTCAGACGGTATGTACCCGTCCTTGTCTAGATTCGCCATGAATGCTGAGCGGGATACCCGTATCTGATCGCTGCTATTGAGGGCGCAACGCCAAGGTAACAGGGCGCCGCGAAGCGAAGGGCAAACCTACACGGCTCAGTAAGCCCACCCAAGGGGGGGGAGAGACTTTTCAACCTCCAAAACACAAGATGGTATTCATAGGGATCGCCACATTTTCGGTTTGGACTCTGGTGCGACAATTTATGAAAGTGTCCATGGATCCATCTGCAAAGTGCTTAGGATCATGTATCTTCTGCGACCATGTCAAACCCGAAGAAAAAGATCTCGGGCGCAAGCCTGCGGCACGCTTTTGAAGAGATCATCTGGCCGCGCAAGAAACTGGTCGGGCTTGGCCTAGCACTAATCCTAGTCAACAGGTTTGCTGGCCTAGTGCTCCCCGCTGCCTCGAAATATCTCATCGACGGAGCTATACCCGGTGCATCCGAGGTCGGAACAAATCCGCTAGGTCTGAGCAGCGTGCCCGATGCACAAGTAGTTCTTGGCGCCGTAGCAATAGCAATCTTGTTCCAAGCCTCGACATCGTACGCACTTACAATTCTCCTCAGTGTAGAGGCACAACATCTAATCGCGAATCTACGGGCCCAGGTTCAGAAACATGTGATTCAGCTCCCCGTGAACGTCTTCGATGACAACAAGTCTGGAGAACTGGTGTCGAGAATCATGGACGATGTCGAAGGAGTCCGAAATCTTGTTGGTACCGGACTAGTCCAGCTAGTCGGCGGGACTGTGACGGCCATAGTTGCATTCTCCTTTCTAGTGCGCATTAACACGGTTATGACCGCAATTGCACTCGTTCCCCTTGCCGCCTTCGCCTTCGTATCCATAAAGGCTTTCCAGACGTTAAGACCTGCGTTCCGTGAGCGCGGCAAAATTCGAGCAGACGTAACCGGCCGCTTGACTGAAGCGCTTGGGGGAATCCGCGTGATAAAGGGCTTTCACGCAATCGACAAAGAGGGAGAAATATTCGTCGACGGCGTTATGCGGATCTTCGACAACGTGAAGACAACGCTCACCACGCAAAGCTTGATCGCAAGCCTTGGGACCTTTTTCATGGGTATGGCCAGCGTGCTCATCCTCGGATATGGAAGCTGGCTAATCGGTGAAGGTCGGCTATCTCCAGGAGATCTGGTCTCCTTCATCCTCTTCCTCGGTGTCATGATCGCCCCAGTCATCCAAATGGCCAACATAGGCACACAGATGACAGAAGCGTTCGCAGGACTAGACCGCACTTCAGAATTACTAAGTTGGCCACAAGAGGACGACGACCCCGCTAGAACCGAGACTATGCCCCCCGTCGCCGGGCACATAGTCTTCCACGATGTCTACTTCCAGTACGAAGTGAACAAACCCGTTTTGCAGGGGATTTCATTTGAAGCCACTCCGGGAATGGTAGTGGCGCTAGTCGGAAGTTCGGGCTCAGGAAAGTCGACCATAGCCGGCTTAGCTGCGTCCTTTTTGACCCCAGACGCTGGGCGAGTAGTGGTTGATGGCGTTGACCTGCGCACCATTAAGCTGGCAAGCTATCGAAAACAACTAGGCCTAGTATTCCAAGAGGACTTCCTTTTCGACGGTACAATCCGAGAAAATCTCAGATTTGCCCGACCCTCAGCATCCGACGCCGAGATCGATGACGCAGCGAGCAAGGCTTATGTGACTGAGTTTTCCGATCGCTTTCCTGATAATCTTGAAACAGTAATCGGGGAGCGGGGCGTCAAGCTTTCAGGAGGACAACGCCAGCGCGTAACGATCGCCCGCGCGTTACTTGCAAACCCGAGGATTCTGCTTCTCGATGAGGCGACCTCGTCCCTCGACACTGAAAGCGAAGCACTCATTCAGGCCAGTCTAGACGATCTATTACGTGATCGCACAACCATCGTGATTGCTCACCGACTGACAACGATTCAGCGAGCCGACCTAATCCTTGTTTTGGAAAACGGTGAAATCGTCGAACGAGGACGGCACGAAGTTCTAATGGGCATGAAGGGACGATATCGTCAGCTCTATACAGTGCAGGCACGCATCTAACTAGTCGGTCCACTTGCACACCGGTGTTACACAGCCGTTGTCAACTCGCAGTTCGTAGACTTGTGGATCCTGTGTCCCGGTCGAGTGCGAGATCGCCTTCCCAAGCGCAACCAATTCGCACCACTCCCCCAACATCTAGAGAGGCAGTCCACGTATATAGCGAGCCAGACACCGAATCAACGCAAGACGCACGAATGAGTTCAAGCCTTAGCCGAACAGTCTCAGGTCCATCCGACTCGCCCTCAAATCGCCAACCGTTATCGATTGGCATTGGGGGCGCTTCACTGAAGATCGTAGAGGGAATTTCTGGAGTGGCCAGCGTGATCCGATCGGAAAGTACCCGAACGTGCCAGAACGGATCATGACCGCTCGCTCTATAGGCAACGCCAAGGAGTGAGTCCTCACACCCTAGTCCTTCTCCTACAGGCTCAGCCCTAAGCAGGTTTACCAACCTCACCTGACCTGGATACCTAGCGCTAGGACCTGATCTGGAAGCTTCCTCATACTCACTATCAGCCTCTACGAACAACGGCTGGTATGGCTCTGAAGTAAGAGCTCCATAGGCATCTAGAATGGATTTCACCGGCACGGCCCAAAGCTCTGTATTCTCTGCACAAGGCTTAAAAGTTCGTACCTCGGGTCCCATAACAAGGATACCCTGCACGATGCCACCACTTAAGGTGGGAATCCGCTCCGCGGCCTCTATCGATGAAGAGGGGTCTAGATCTCTGCTCGATTCCTCGAGACAACCGACTGCAGTAATAGCAGCAACCAACCAAAGTCCCTGTTTCACAACATGTGTTCGCGTTTTGATTTTTTCACTCCGTCCTCAGGAGCAACCCTTTACTGGTTGATTAAGAATAGCTTCCGCAGAGGTAATCATTTACCAATCACGAAGCCCCCTTTAAAGTTGACAAGGCGAGTGTCGACACTGGGGAGTCTGGGCTCATCCTTGCTTAAATTCACCGAACCCTCAAAAAAGACTGAGCCCACTTCTAGCCCTAAGCCAACGAAAAACCTTGTGTCACTAGGGTGCCGACCTTCTTCTCCTATCTGCCCAGTTTTGCGCTGGACACCCAAAATTCCGTAGGGTGATATAAGAGGGACAGGGAGGCTAACCTTCCCGAACACTGAACCCGTCCAGTAGCTATTTGTTGGGTAGTAATACGTGGCCGATCCGTAAACCCCAACCGGAAGCAAAGGAAGCTCGACACCCACTCGACCGCCAACGCCAAAATCTCCTTCAAGGCTCGACAGTTGGTCGAGACTGGCGACCTTGGCCACATGACCCGCTAGCCTCATCTGAGCGTCCGCTGATCCCACGACAGTGGCAAGTACGCATAAAGCACTTAGTGCGCAGACAGAACGTCGCATGAAGCTTCTCCTCATATGGGACCCACGATTTTTTTGAAGCGCAATCTACTCGACATACCGAACTGTAACTTTCTGAAAAGGCTCTGTGACATAGTATTCAACATGAGTCTCACCAGTGTTCCGGATTGATCACTACGCGACAATCCTAACAATGAGCGCCAAAATCTCGATGACGGAATTCATGGCCAGACTACTCCGCGAATCTTGCGTACGCTTTCTACCTTAAGAGGGAGATCAGAAGCAGCATGGCGAAGAAACAATCTTTCGACATATCAACTGCCGTAGACTTTCAGGAGGTCGACAACGCTGTCAACCAAGCGATCAAGGAGACCCAAACACGCTACGATTTCAAAGGCACGACCTGTGAACTCGATTTCGATCGAGAAGCTGGATCAGTTAAGCTGGAGGCAGATGATCAGTTCCGTCTAGATCAACTTGTTAAAGTTTTCCGCGAAAAACTGAGCCGTAGGCAAGTTCCCTTGAAAAACATTGACGAAAGCACCGTTGACATCGGATCTCTCGGACGAGCCCGAATCACCATGGGCTTCAAGTCTGGCATCGATCAGGAGACAGCAAAGAAGATCTCCAAAGACATTAAGGCAAACGGTTTCAAAAAGGTTCAGGTTCAAATTCAAGGAGACGAGGTTCGTGTCACCTCTGCTTCACGAGACGAGCTACAATCTGTAATCAACTTCCTCAAACCACGTGATTACGGGGTTGAGTTGATGTTCGGCAACTACCGCTAATCGAATGAACCCCCAGGTTTGTCTCCTTTCGCTGCTAGGCGCTCTCCTGCTATTAGCATGTTCAGAGGATAGTGCACCCGTGGATCTAGAGATCGACATTGAGACATCTAACTATCCAAAACTTACTTGGCCGGTCTCTGGGACAGACGGGCGTGACTGGACAATCAATAATTACGTCGACCTAGATCCCAGTTCGGGAATGCTAGATTATCGTGGGGGCGCCAAGGTATACGACGGCCACAAAGGTGTAGACATAGATTCCCCCGACTTTCGAGCGATGGATAGAGGCTTCCCTATTCTCGCCGCAGCACCAGGTATAGTCTCGGGCCTTCGCGACGGGGAATACGACCGGAACATGAGCTGCGCTGGGCAATGGAATTACGTCTCGATCACCCACGCGGACGGATCTCGGGCGATATACGGTCACCTAAAGAAAGGTTCTGTTTCAGTATCGTTAGGGGATACCGTTTCGCTCCAGCAGATACTCGGCCTAATGGGTAGCTCAGGGTGCTCTACGCACCCACACCTGCACCTAGAGCTGCGATCAAGCACAGGTCAGGTTCTTGACCCCTTCGAATTGGGCTTGTGGATCGATCCACCCAAATACGACACACCTCTGACTTTCATGTCCATGAGCCTAAGGGACGGGCACATTAGCAGCATTGACGAAGTGAAGGACCCCCCAGCCGACGCAACGGAGTTGAGACTCGGCAGTAGACTCGGCATCGGTTTATCAATGGCAGGCGGAGGGCCAGGTGACCACATCGGCATCGAAATCACCGACGGAGATGGGATTCAAAGATACAATCTAGGCCGCACGTTCGAACGGATATGGCGACACACGTGGTGGTGGTGGAATGTTTTCACTGAGGGCTCCTTAGGAACATGGACAATCGAAATCAGAGTCAATGGCGCTCTCGTCAACACTTCAACCGTCACAGTCAACTGACTGCTTCGAAAGAAGCTTCCGAGTTCCGGCGGTCGATCCGTGAAGCAGTAGAAGCACTACGTCGACGAGATATCACAGCTACAGATCTCGTACGCAGCGCGATCAAATGCCACGAAAAAAGGAATGTCTACCTTAACGCCTATAAGACCTTTGACGCCTCCGGCGCTATCAAACAGGCCAAGATGGCCGACGACATCTTAGATCGCGCAACCAAAACATCCGCCCTCAGTCCAGGGCCGCTTTGCGGTATCCCGATATCGGTAAAAGACATATACGGAACTTCCGGATTGCCCACATTTGCGGGGTCGAATCGTCAACTCCCTGAAAGTCGCTGGTCGCGTGATGCTTGGCTGGTCGCACGGGCAAGAAAAGCCGGTGCTGTAATAATGGGCAAGACCCACACCGTAGAATTTGCCTATGGCGGAGTCGGGCTAAACCCCAAGTCAGGAACACCGCGAAATCCTTGGGATTACGACGCAGACAGGATACCGGGTGGATCCTCCTGCGGCGCAGGAGTCAGTCTTTGGGAAGGATCAGCCATGATCGCACTGGGCTCTGACACAGGCGGCTCAATCAGAATCCCCGCATCGCTGACCGGGGTAGTAGGACACAAAACCACCAAAGGGCGATGGCCCACACAAGGTGTAGTCCAACTTAGTGCCACCTTCGACACCGTAGGTGCACTCACCCGAACTGTCGAAGACAGTGCTTGGTTCTTTGGTTCAGTTGACCCCTTTTGGGGTGACCCGTCCTCTCTCTTGGAGAAGCTAACGAAGACATCACTAGACGGAATCAGGATCGGTATCCCTGAGTGCTCGATTTGGGAGGCGTGCCAGAACGATCTGAGGAACGTCCTAGAAACATCACTGACAGAATTGAAAGCGGCAGGAGCGCAAGTTCGACGAGACCGTGGCGCCTTGCTCGACAAAGCCGTTGATCTGTACTTGACCTGCGGCATCGGGAAGGCAGAACTAAGCGCATTTCTCAATACACATCTGCCCGCATGGATAGAAGAACTGCACCCAATAGTCGGAACTCGTCTTGAAGACCCCCATCCGCTGGATGGATCTGAACATCACGAGGCCCTCTTAAAACAGCGCCTCATCTCAGCGGAGGCCAGCGAGCTTTTCACAGACACAGATGTCTTGGTGTTGCCAGGACACCTCGTTACGCCTCCGCCAATAAAAGAAATCTCATCCGATCTTGAGGCTTACAGTCACATCAACTACACAACACTGAGAGCAACCTGTGCGGTGAATTTGCTTGGTCTATGTGCCATTTGTGTACCAGTAGGCCTAGACTCCACAGGCATGCCAGTGGGCCTTCAGCTGATCGGACGCGGTGGCGACGACGAGAGGCTCTTGGGCATAGCCCTAGCGCTAGAGCGAAGCCTCGGCACCGCCGAAGCTCGTCTCGGATCGCCACCCCACTGAGCCTTTAACCTCAAAGCTCTGAACAGATCCTGCCCCGAACCACTGCCTCAGTTAACCAACCGGCCGCTTAACCGTAAGCCGGTCCTTTTGAGTGACGTACGGCACACCCGCCGAAATCCAGTCAGGAGCTGGCTCACCCTTAAGGTAGTGACCGAACCACTGCATAATACGATGCTGATAATCGAGCTGGTTGGGCTCCCGCGCTAACCCGTGGTTCTCACCATCGTAAGAGAGCATCACCATCTGCTTACCAAGCCTGCGCGCCGCATTATAGAACTCGACCCCTTGGTTGTACTCGACAGCTCCATCGTTCGTCCCAAACATCATGAGGAGCGGCGTTTCCATGTTCTGGATATGGTGGATAGGGGAATTTGCCTCATACGAATCCCAGTCCTCCCACCATGGCACCTGCATTCTTCCCTGACTGATCTCGAATATCCTCGCATCAGTACCTCCACTATTCCAGTAGAACGAGAGGTACATGCTCATGAGATTAGTGAGGGGTGCGCCCGCAACAGCGGACGCAAAAAGATCATCCTGCGTCACGAAATACGTTGTCTGATATCCGCCCCAGGAGTGACCGATCAGGCCAACTTTCTCCTCGTCAACGGAAGGCGCCTGAGCTAGAGCCGCTGCGACCGCAGGACGCAATGTCTCAACATTTGACTGTCCCGGACGTCTATCTCGATAGACGATGTCAGGCCTAAAAACAAAGTAGCCATCCTGGCTCCAAATCTGCTGATTGTAGTATTGCGTAGGATCTGGAACCTGATACTGATGCATGCCCTGCGAGAGCAGCTCATAGTGATACACGATCATCGGATACGATTGCGATGGATCGTAGTTGGCCGGATAGGTCAGGACACCTTGGAGACGTCGACCCCACTCGTTCTCATAGTCTACTAGTTCCACCCTGCCCCAAGCGTAATCACTCTGGAACGGGTTCGTTTCGGTTACTTGGTGCGGATCTGCGAGGTCCGGCCCAGCGACGAAATAATCAGGTGAATCATCAAACCCCTCCATGCGAAAAGCGAAGAGGTCCGCATCATCTGCTTTCAAAAATGGAGAAGAGAAGCCCCCGAAACGCTTGTCCTCCCATACTAGAATCTGCGGATCATCTCCCGGGGCAGCACCGGCAAAGCCCGCCTTCTTTGTCCATTCGCTATATACCGAGTAGTAAATCGTCTCATCCGATCCTATACCGTCATCGTCACTGTCCAGATCATTACTGGCTATTCTGTACCTGATGCTCTGAGAAGCCCCCGAAGTGAGCCGCTCCGCTCCCGACCCATCCAACCGGACACGCCAAACGTCCCACTGGTCATTCAGCAGCACGCTACGCCCATCTTCCATCCAACCCGCGATGCCGAAGGAAGGCATCTGCTCACGAGTCGGTGTCACATCAAGATTCACAAACACAGTCTCTAAATTGGCTGTAATATTCTGGGTCTCACCGTCCTCAAGATCGTGCGAATACCAGTCTTCTTCAGCAAACCATAGGATGTAGCGGCTATTCAGACTGGGCGACTCTACGCTTGATATGCGGTCCGCAATCTTGGACTTGGCTCCAGTTTCAACGTCAATCTCGTAGAGATCCAAAAATTGTTGACGGAACATAGCGTGCTCGTCATACGGCGTTTCGTCCGTCCCTATCACGTACTGGCCGCCCCGAACTATCTCATTTTCCTCGGTAAGGTCATCTCCCAGCTGCACGAAGCCACCCGACTCTAAGTCCCACGCAGACAGGTAATTCTCACGCCGAAGTTGCCGTTCACGGACCCTCTGCTGTGGCACCGGATCGCGGTCAAGCGTGTGCCAAATCTCAACCCCTGCAGCTTCCTCTTCTTTTTCCAAACACTCTTGATCCGTTCCAGCTTCTTCGGAGTCACCGTCCTCGCACTCGAATGATGAAGGACGTCGCTCCTGAATGCCTACGAAGAGGGTTTGGCCATCATTTGACCACGAGGGAGCCCGAAATTCGACGATCCTCATCGAGGCTGGAAAGGCATCGTTCGTCTCAGATGAAAGCCTGTAACTAACTCCTTGGTCACCTGCGATATCCCGCCATACCAAAGCCACGTGGGCAGTGTCTTCGAACACCTCGTCTATTTCGGTCTTGTAAACTACGAGATCCGACGAGTCATCCCGCCAAGAAAGCTGTCTGTACGTCGCTTCATCACTATCCATGGAGCGAATACGACCACTCAACGGATCGTAGACCGTTACACCATTACCAACCTGGTCCACGGCGTCTGTTGTCATCGCTAGGAGTGAGCCTTCACTCTGCCACGCCATCTCCGATACGTTCCCGAAACTCATATCCCTATCCGACAAGAGGTCATGAACGACAACATCGGCCCCATCGCTTTCCCTGTCTTTTGGCTTATATCGACGCAGCGCCAGATAGCGACCGTCGTCAGAGAAGTGGAAAGAGGCGAAGTCCGCTCGCACTGTCTGCTCGCCAGTCTCGAGATTCAGGAGGCCGAGCTTATCGTAAATCGCTTCGTCGCGACTACGAGCGGAGTCGCGTTCCTCCGTAGACCTGCCTATAGAGTACGCAACCCAACGATTATCCGAACTGAACACCGCCCGTGATCCAAAGGGCACGATAACTACCGAATCTGACGTGGTGCTATGGATACGAAGTTCCTCTTCCTCACTGACCCTCCTAATCGAAACGGCCATCCAAGCACCGTTGGGAGACAAGACCGCTGCGCCGAGGCGTTCCCACTTATCATAATGGTCTTGGGTCAGGGTAGGCTTTTCTTGCGCCGACACTGGCATGGCCACCAGAAGGCCAAACGCTGCAGCCAAGATCATCGTGTTCGTCCTCATGGCAGTCCCTCTCATCCTCCGATTATTCTTAGAAACTCTGGATCATCTCGAATCACCTCAAAGTTGTCGTCCCTCGGCAAGGTCATTCTTCTCCCCGGGTTGAGGCTCACGGCAGTTATAAGTGACGCTATGGCACCGTCACGGTCGCCAGTGCGAAGCTGAATATTGGCAAGGGCAACGTGAGCATTGTCATTCGAGGGGGACTTGGCGACAGCTCTGTTTGCAAGATCTAGCGCCTGCGCCAACTCACCTCTCCCTATTAGAGGATTGATCTCGCGTAGCATTTCCCCTGAACGCTGGAGGTCGAGGATTCGACGCAACTCGACTAGGGGAGTTCGATGATCATCGACCCGAATGTCGACGACTCTGTCATGAAAGGCTCCTCGCACCCTCGGTCTAACAACAAGGATAGCACCCGACTGCATACCTCTTGCATCTCCCCCGGCTCCCTGAGCTGCATCGAGTGCATCCATAAGTCGCTCAGCCAGCGGTCCCGAGGAAACCTCAAAAGACTCAGCCATAGCCTGGACCACCTCGGGCCCTTTGAGAATGTTGCCCTGAGCACAGTAATCGACGCCGCAGTGATGTCCGGCCCAATCGCTAGTCCTCGGACCCGTCCATACCGCTGTGCGTCCCCTGCTGTCTATGATTGCATTCTGGCGACGATCTCGACCTTCATCTCCACGAACAAGTTGGTCTAGAGCTTCTTCCGGCGAATACCCCCGCTCTATTAGCTCTATGCTCATTGGCCCGTACATCGGATTAGCCGAGGCTTGATGCACAATCATAGCAACACCACCCTTCGCCGTCATAGCACGGTTTCCGGCTCCAAAGGCCTTAGACTGCACACCCACGCCCAACTGCCCAGTGGACCGATCGAGAGCTATGATTGAGTACGTTGCTAGGTAATCACCCACGTAATCCGAGAGAGGATCGACCGGAGGCTCTTCGCTGGCCCTCTGAGCGTTGACTGAATGAGGACAGACAACAAGCGTAAACACTGAAATCCAAACGCCAGCTCGCCCCACAATGGATCTCGTCAAGGACATGATGACTCTTCGGTTACCAAAATACTGAGTCATCAGCCAGTGGCCTGTATCTCTTCCGCAACCTCCTGGACCTGGTCGAGCACACGCAGAAGATTGCCGCTCCAGAGCATTCCAATTTCTTGTTCGGTGTAACCTCTACGAACAAGCTCTAGTGTGACATTAAATGTTTCAGAAGCGTCATCCCATCCAGAAACGCCACCTCCACCATCGAAGTCCGAGCTTATGCCGACGTGCTCTAGGCCGATTAGTTCGACTAAATAATCGATATGGTCGACTAGATCTGCGACGCTCACGGGCTCAGGCATGCTCTCCATATCAGCCATGCGCTGCTCGGCGGCAGCCTGCACGTCTTGGTACTCCTGCATGAAGGTCTCTCTTTCTCCGTCGTCCATACCCTGCATACTCATGAACATTGCCCTGCGCCCTCCCACGGGTAGCTTAAACCCGCGCTCTTCCGCTACCTCACGCATTACCGATTGAGCCGCTTCATTGAAAGCGCGATCCTTATCTGGCCGGAGATAGCTTCTAAACGCCACTGTCTGAACGACTCCCCCGTTCTCCTTAAGGGCGAGTAGTTGCTCATCATCCATGTTGCGAGAATGATCTCCTAAGGCTCTTGCAGCGGAATGTGAAGCAATAACCGGAGCTCTACTCAATTCGAGGGTCTGCAGATTCGCCTCTTTGGAAGGATGCGAAAGGTCAATCATGATCCCCCAGCGGTTCATCTCCGAAACTACCTCTCTGCCGAAGTCACTTAGCCCTCCATGCAACCAGTCGTCTAGGGCTTCTCCGGTATTTGAGTCGGAGAGCTGACTATGTCCGTTGTGTGCCAAAGACATATAACGCCCACCTCGCTCGGCAAACTCTTTCACTCGTCCGATTTCCATTCCAATTGGATAACCGTTCTCGATTCCAATCATTGCTACCTTCTTTCCTTCTTCGGAAAGACGCCGCACGTCGTCAGATGTCAGCGCCAAGCCAATCTGGTCTGGAGCAATCTCCGATGTAAGCGCATGAATAGCGTCAAACTTACCAATGGCCTGTCTATACGCCTCGTCGAACCCCGCGTCCGTTAGATCTCCCTGTCCTACATATACAATCATCCACGAGACGTCGAGTCCTCCAGCCACCATTTTGGGCAGATTAACTTGTGTCTCCAGGTCCATCGTATAATTGCGTTCGGCAGTGAAATTCGCTGGACTGATATCGTCGTGCGTGTCCAGTGTAATCACGCGCTCGTGAATCCCTAGAGCTCGAGCTCTGAGTTCCTCCTCGGACTCATACCCGGCGCACCCAGCCATAAAGGAAAGCGCTACTAGCGTGGCTATTTGTGAGCATCTTTCAAAAGACGCGGATCGTTTATCGAGTTTGATATTCATGGGCACTCTAGGTTTCAGGTAAAGCATGGGACCCTAGTTTTTTTGGGGGGGCAGTCAACCTACTGATACTCCGGCGATCAGCCCAGCGCCAACTCCAACGAGCGGGATATGGAACCGAATATTACCCGCAGGACTTGGTCGACCACGAAGCGGCTCTTACGTTGGCCACCTGTCGGACGACACAGTCGCCATTCCGGCTCATGCTCGTGACCACTCCAGGACCAAGGTACGACCGATGAGGTTAATTACCGCGATGCTACTCGCGGGCTTCGTTTATGCACAGCCTGCCCCCCTCACCGCCCAAACCGCCAACGTCCCGACGATTTCTGATCGGACCGCCGGAATGGAGCGGATCGAAGGTTTTTTCAACTTGTACTGGGACTCTTCGACGGGCTCACTTTTCTGGGAAATCTCGGAGCTCGACCAGGAGTTTCTCTATCAGATTTCGATGGGCTCAGGGCTAGGAAGTAACCCTATCGGAATTGACAGAGGTCAACTTAGGGGCACGCACATACTTCGTGCCCAACGCGTTGGTCCACGTATACTCCTTGTTGAGCCAAACTACCAATATGTGGCTAGCAGCCCTAACGAAACCGAGGTGCAGGCTGTCCGTGATGCGTTTGCACCATCTGTCCATTGGGGATTCGATGTAGCAGCGGAAACAAACGGCCGAGTGCTAGTAGACGCGACTCAGTTCTTCCTGCGTGATGCACGGGGGGTCGTTGACCAAATCGCAGCCCGGGGACAGGGTAACTTTTCTCTCGATGCCTCACGAAGCGTGATCCACATGCCTGCCGTAGCATCGTTCCCTGAGAACACCGAGGTCGAGGCAATGTTGACCTTCACAAGTCGGAACCCAGGGGGGTTGGTCAACGGAGTAGCTGCGAGTGGAAATGCGATAACGCTTCGGCAGCATCACTCTTTTATACAACTCCCGGGCCCGGGCTATGAGACTCGAATCGCAGATCCTAGGGTCGGCGTAAACGGGCCAACCCTTTACGACTATGCGACCCCAATCGACGAAGACAGGACCATCCGCCTTGCAGCCCGTCACAGGCTTGAACGAACTGATCCAAACGCTGACCGATCAACAGCCGTTGAGCCTATCATTTACTACGTGGATCCGGGGACACCCGAGCCCGTCCTATCAGCCCTAGTCGACGGCGCCGCTTGGTGGAATCAAGCGTTTGAAGCTGCAGGCTACGTCGATGCCTTCCAAGTTGAAGTCCTCCCCGCTGGCATCGACCCGCAGGACATCAGATATAACATGATTCACTGGACACACCGCAGAACACGCGGATACTCCTACGGAAATACGGTTACTGATCCGCGTACGGGAGAAATAATCCGCGGAGTCGTAAACCTTGGAAGCCTGAGACTAAGACAAGATTATCTGCATGCTCAAGGTATGGTGCCACCATTCCCGACTGGCATTTCACAGCAGGAACAGGACCCCGAGCTAGGTGAATTCTTTGATGCACCGACCTACGACTACCTAGCCCAGGTCGCCCCTAATTCAGACGCCGTGGAAATGGCTCTAGACCGGGTCCGACAGCTCTCCGCCCATGAGGTCGGGCATACCATTGGATTTCCGCACAACTATATGGCAAGTGCATATGGTCGAGAGAGCGTCATGGATTACCCAGCTCCATATGTGGATATAGATAGCAACGGCGATATCGACCTTTCGAATGCATACGTGCAGCGTATCGGTAAATACGATGAACTAACAGTCGACTGGCTATATCGGGATTTTCCAGAAGATGTCGATAAAGTCTCGGCTCTCCGGGCAATCGCAGACAAAGGCGTAAGCGACGGGCTCATCTACATGGGACATACGAACAACAACTTCATCGGAGCTGCCCACCAGTATGCAAGCGTATGGGACAACGGAAGCAATCTTGTAGACCACCTTAAACTAGAGCTCCGTATTCGAAATATCGGCCTCCAGAGGTTCAGCACGGACGTAATTAGAGCTGGAGAGCCTCTATCAAACCTCGAGTATGTTCTACTGCCACTATACATGCACCATCGCTTCCAGCTCCGCGCTGCAATCCAGAGCCTTGGTGGCGCAGATTACCGTTATGCGCTGAAAGGCGACGGACAAAGGCCGTTCACCATAATCAATGGGGAAGAACAGCGAGATGCGTTGGAAACCGTTCTATCTACACTGGACGTCGACTTCCTTGCACTCTCTGACGAAATCATTTCCATGATTCCACCGCCGGCGTTCAGGCATTCGGAGGGAGAAGTTTTTGAGGGTTACACCGAGCAGATTTTTGACCCGCTGGCAGTTGCTGAAGCTTCTGCAGCCTTCACTGTGGGTGAAGTCCTCCATCCACAAAGAATGGCCCGTCTCGTTCTATACGGCGGGATGGGCGACTATCCCAATCTAGAAGAAGTTATCGACAGCTTGATCGAGGCTACGTGGAAAGCGAACCCTCGTGCCAACGAATACCATAAACGAATTCTTCACGCCGTGCAGCGAACGGTGATCGACCAGATGATGCAGCAGGCCGCAATGGAAGGGAACGCCCCGGATGTGAGAGCGATCCTTGCGGATCGACTTGAGACGATGGCGCAAAGCCTGGAAGCAAAAGATGATACTTCACCGCATGAACGGCTCGCATTAGCTGATATCCGCCGGTGGCAATCCCGCATTGACAACACGACTCCCGGTCCCTCGATCCAACTGCCCGCTGGAGACCCGATCGGTGGCAGCTCACGAAGCGGAAACTCACGATATTAGAGCCTTAAAGACGATGCCCCGGCGCGCCAAGCGCGCCGGGGCATCGTCCATTTAGACCGAAAGTGGTTAAAGCTGGGCTATCAAAGCTCACACCCCATATCCATACCGCAGCAAAGCGGTGACTTGATCATACCACATCCTTCTTCGGGGCATTTCGAAACTTGCACTACCGCTCCCGTATCAGTCGTGATTGTGTCGTTAATTAAAGCCACACCGCATGTGGCGCAGGTCATATTCACGCTCATGCCGCACTTGCTACACGTATAGTTCGCCATGGAGAATTCCTTAAGGGAGCATTTGGACTGATTTCGCAGTCGCACTTTAGCCTATCCAAGCTGATCTCGTCAAAGGATTTCGCCGAGTCCATTGAGGAATAGCCACCTCGGATTCTCGAACGACTTTGAAGAAATGCCCTCTGAGCTGAAGCTTCGATGGATACGCTCTAACAAAAGATAGGGGCCCTCCGCACTGAGGCAGATAACCCCTATCCTAGCTAGCCGAGAGTCGCAAATGTAGCGACGCTGGTCAGCTACTTGGCAGAGTCATTGCGAAGTTTCCGCCATTTGTTGCGATGACGATATATTGCTTCCCGTCGTGCATATAGGTCATCATCTGATATCGGTTGTCCGACGGAATTTCGACCCGAGCAAGCTCTTCCCCGGATGCCTTGTCGATCGCGAAAATGTGCGGGGTCCGATCACTGTCGTGGCTAGCGTATACCAGCATGTCCGGTGTGGCAAACATGGCTGCCTGCCGACCCGAACCTGTGCGGGGATCATCTTTTCCTTCGAGCGCCGGGTGATTAAGCACGTTTCGTGGAGTATCACCGATAGGCATCCACCAAAGGTGATCACCAGTATTGAGATCAATGGCCGTGATCTTGCTGTAGGGTGCCTTCCACAAAGGAAGACCATCGATACGACCCGGTGAAGCCGCAGGGCCTGGCACCCAGTCCGTTATGGTCGTGCCGGTCGGCTGATCCGTGAGGTCCTCAGCCATCCCTCCTTCGTCCTTCTCGGGACCCGGAATGATAATGCGCGCACTACACCCTTTCTGGGATGGTACATAGATGATCCCTGTGTCAGGATCATAAGCCGGCGTTCCATCGATATTCGTACCTCCCACATCAGCCGGACACCAGAACGCTGCACGCTTACCAAGAGGGTTGTCACGCTGAAGAGGAGGCAGGAAGAGCGGTCCGATCTGGAAATCTTCAAGCGCTTCAATCGCTCGCTGCCTAAGCTCCGGCGAAAAGTCGATGAGATCGTCCTCGGTCATGCCCTGCATATCATACGCCTCAGGACGCGTCGGGAACGGTTGCGTCTCAGCTAGGTGTTCTCCGGGAATCATTGATTTCGGTACTTCCCGATATTCAACCGGCCATACAGGCTCACCCGTTTCACGGTTGAGCACGTAGAGGAATGCCTGCTTGGTGGCCTGTGCCAAGATCGGGGTCTCTACCCCATCAATCGTCACATCCGCGAGAACAGGAACCTGAGGCGTGTCATAGTTCCATATATCGTGTTTCACCAATTGAAAATGCCAAGCGCGCTCCCCCGTCTCGACGTCAAGCGCAATCAAGCTTGTAGAGAAGAGATTGTCACCGGGTCGGAAGCCCCCATAGTAGTCTTGGGTGGCACCGTTGGTTGGCACGTAGACGAGCCCGAGATCGGCATCGGCCGCAAGAGGCGCCCATGAAGAAATGTCGCCGGTCCACTCCCAAGCGTCATTTTCCCATGTTTCGTGCCCAAACTCTCCTGGGCTGGGAAGCACATCGAATTTCCAGAGGTGTTCACCGGTGCGAGCATCATATCCCAGGATATCTCCGGGAATATTCTCCCGGCGAGTCTGATTGTAGCCCTGCTCCGCAGAGTTTCCGACCACGACTACCCCGTTGACGACTATGGCTGGTGACGAACTCGTGATATAGCCCTGCTCAAGAGAAATACCGTCAGCGGCATTCTCATACTCATATCCAAGTCCATTTTCACCTAGGAGATCAACCACACCGGTAGACGGAAAACCAGGGATATCAACCTGCTGTCCGAATCCCTCAATATGTTCTCCCGTTTGGGCATTAAGGGCATGTAGGAAGAATGCCGGAGAGATAAGGTAGATCACATCTTGACCATCTACGTTGGCGTAGGCGACTCCCTTTCCGTGATTCTTCCGCATCGAATACTCCCAGCGGAATGTCTCAGGCTCAGTGTATGTCCACACCTCCTCGCCTGTTGCAGCGTCCGTCGCTACAACCGTTCGGTATTGAGAATGCACATTCACGAGCAAACCGTTCACGTAGATCGGGATCGACCGTGCATTCACCGATCCCAGATGGGTCGCGTCATACTCCCACGCCACTTCTAGGTCAGCAAAATTGCTCGGGTTGATTTGAGTTAGGTCAGAATAACGCTGTCCCATCAGGTTTCCCGTAATGACCGACCAATCGCCATCAACAGTCACCCCGTCGGCGCGATCTGCACCTCCGAAGCTTCCACCACATCCGCCGAGCACCACCGAAATACCAAGTGTGAGCCAAATGCTTTTTCGATTCCTCATGTACTGACCTCGTAATCCACTGAAGACGCGGGAGCGCAGCGTCGTGCCGGACCCGTCTAGGAACGGCCTACGCAAGGACCGCAAGATGCCAAGCGCCCTAGGATCACGCCAGAGTAAAATGGCTTTCCTATGCTCAAGTTGAGTTAATCAACTCTAGATGCAGTATAGAAACTACCCTTGCAATTGACCTGTGCTTACCCGACAGTGTGAGCGTCCCCTAACGATTATTGTTTGGAATCCGCCATGACACGTCACGCCTTCACGTTAGCTCTAGCCATTACAGCCACTGCCTGTGTGCAAGCCCAGACTGGAGTCGAGGCACCTTCAGACGAACTGGCGCCATATATACCAACTGCCGAGCAAAAAACAGAAGTCACCGCCACGCTACAATTGCTATTCGATGCATTAGAGACCGGCGATGAGGCGCTTCTAAGGTCGGTAACCGACCCGTCTGTAGTGATGCACTTCACAGAAACCCGAGACGGTATCACGACTTTTGGCTCCTCCACTCTGGATGGTTTGGCAGAGCGGATCTCTTCATCCGAAGAACCTCTCATTGAGCGATTCTGGGACCCAATAGTCGTCGTGAATGGTTCGTTAGCAACAATCTGGACACCATATGATTTCTATGTAGGGGAAACCTTCAGCCATTGTGGAGTTGATGCGGCCAACATGATGGCTGGCCCCGAGGGCTGGAGAATTGTTGCGCTTTCCTGGACCCGTTTCCAGCCCCCCGCATGCGAGCTTCATCCTGAAGGGCCACCCTCCATGTAGCAAACTCGAGCAGGCTTATTTAACTACGTTGCCAATCCCTTTCGCAGTGTGTCGCATGTCATTGAGAATGACCGCAGGCCTGACAGTGGGTCGTAGGCAACGAGCATAGAACCGCGATGCCCCAAGCGATCGGGGGTTCCTCTGGAAAAAGCCATAAGCTTCTCAGCTAGACTTTTTTGGGTTTCATTCACACCGGTGTCAAATTCGGACACGAATAGATCATTCAGAGTAAGCGGCTGCGGACTCCCTTCCAGCAGTGCTAGAGTCACTGTTGCTACCACAACGTTGTGTGGGAAATTGAAATGCAGAGCGAGAGGGGCATAAGTATTTTTATCAGGCTTTTGGATCTCAAATTCTTCCAGAAGGTGATCTATATGCTTCTTCAAAATATCCTCTAACTCAGCATACTCATCGACATAGTCCATGAGTGAGGGGGGTGGTGAACCAATGAATGCATATGGATCCGCCGCGAGCCCCTGGAGAAGAGACTGCGTGATCGCTGCCCGCTCCTCCACGCTTTCATCCTTCGCGACAGAAGACGAAAACTCTCGCGCCAGAGTCAAGACTGAATTCAGGAGCCATGGATAATCTCCGGTATTATCCCGCCTCATCTTGATCGGATCTCTATCATACATAAGCCAGAAACCCCATCTCAGGTGCGCACTCAGGACAGCGACACTCGCATGCGCAAACAAGACCGGATGATCACCTTCAAGTTGGTCGACCTTCTCAATGATCCGGTTATACGCTTTTTCCTCGGGGTGAAACTGCGATATGGCATAGATGAGCAAGGTTTCGGCATCAGCAACGAAGCGATGGCCGCTGCCGTCTGCACCTTGAAGTTGTTGAACCAGACCTGTTAGGCGGTCAATCGTCGCGGTCGGGTTCTGCGTATCCCAGGCCCGCATAGCGCACAAAGCGAGAAGGTGGAGCAGGTAGTAGTCTAGGAGGATCGCAATGGTTGTCCTGCTAGGGTCCCCGTCCAACTGCAGGACCGGCGCATCAACTCGCTGCAGGAAATTGATCATCAGTACAGGAACGATGTCATTAGTGAACTCATGCGACTCATGGTTCCATGCGTTAAGCGCCCTGAAGCCCTCATTGCTTGTCCGTGCGTCCAAGCGAGCAACGTCTCTCCCCACATCAAAAATGTCGTTTCCCGCGTGGAACCGATGGATTTCCATCTGAGTCTTCAGGCTCACTACCCAGTCGACTGCAGTACCTCGTTCAGTCAGTCCAGCAATGATGCGACTCCGCACATCCCCAACTAGAATCGCTTCGAGTGAATCAATCAGTCGCCCGACATCTTCTGACATTTCACTCATCACACGGTATACGCTCGAAGTAGTCCTGCTCTGGTCACGAAATTTCTACCAATCCTTTGGGTGTTTTCAGGGTCGCTATTAGACGAGCATGGTCGCCCCGTGACACTTCGATGTCGAGTTCGAGAGCCATACACCATTGCTGAACCCGATCCGGGTCAGGGTGCTCTGCACGAATGCCGCTGAATGAACTAGAGCAGGGTAGAGATATTCCGGGGTGGTCGGTGTCTCCCCAATCAATGAAAAACGGAATAATCCCACCCGCCCGCTCTGCCCACGGATCGGTCATTTGCCACTCAAGGAGAGTCCCACCCTCACGTCTCCGGCTCCCCTTCTTAGACTCTCCAAGATCCAGACCAACCAATTTTGCTCGGACAATCAAATCATTGAGATCCGACACTGCCACGCACCATGTTACTAGCCGAGGAGCATTGAGCGTGTCCAGGCCAAACCAACGCTCCCGGTTTGGCTCGGGTTGATCGAGGTCGACACCTACCACCTCCATATAGCTCTTAGGGCCGAGACCAACTAAACGATTCTTCGTTCCATAGCCCGCATGTCTGCCTCCCGGAGATGTCGCGATCCCAAGATGGGTCTCAATATGCCGGACGCCTTCGTCGAGATCAGGTGCAGCAAAGACTAGATGATCCATCGAGGATCGCCTTCTCTGAAGATTTCAACACCGGACAGCGACTCCGAACTAGCCACAGCACCTACGTAGCCGTCTTGAGGGGAGATCATCCTTAGGCGCCCGGCATCGCGCTCTTGGGCCACGTCCAACTCACTCCGGACACGATCGGCATCCCGCTGCCCATGCATGAGTCGTAAGCCAGCTCCATGACGCTTTGCCAAGGCCTCCTTTGCAGTCCAGAGTTCCATGAACGCGAGATCACCCTCTTCCCCTTGTAGCGAGCGCAGCCCGGCAGCTTCATCCGGACCGAACCAGCGGTTAGCAATATCAACCGACCGGTCCAACGGACGGACTCGCTCGACATCTACACCTAAGCTTGAGCAGCGCCCAACCGCCACTGCATACAGATCACTGGAATGGCTAACAGAGAATGCGTGGGTAGAGGAACCCGTCGAGCCTGGAACAATCACTGGCTTACCGCCGGGCGCAGTCACGATACTCACATCGGCCGGTTCACAGCCAACATACTTAGCAAGAATAATGCGTAAAACCTTACGTCGAGTCCGAAGTCGATCGCCTGCGGCTGGATCAAGAAAAGACGCTGCCCTGGCTTCATCCTCCTCGGACACGACTCCAGCAACTTGGAGATTTGGCCGGGCAACTGACTCCCGCACAGAGAGCGATCCAGTGTTGATTATCCAAACGTGCACAACATTCGGTTCAATGTCGCACGAAAGCCCGAATGTGCTCCTATTTGTCACTAGTGACTCCGTCAGTCCGCTGCCCTAACGCGTACGGCAAAAGAGGGGACTTCATAGATCCGTAGCCCATCTACCCACTGGGTCCCGAAAACTTCGACGGTCACAGACTCCCCCTCGACGATCTCGACCTTTAGTGCCTCGACCTCAGTGACTACCTCATTACGCTTTGGCACGACTTGGCCACGGTACTTCCAAGAGAGTGGAAAGCCCACGACGGGATGCTCCCAGACGGGATTATCAATGCCTTCCAGCCAGCCCTTCATATGTACTAGAGCACGAGCTGACTGAATAAGGGCCTCAAGACCGAGAGAGCCGGGCTGTACCGGATCCTCAAAGAAATGAGCCTTGAAGTACCAAGCGTCGTAATGAATCTCCTGCCATGTACGAATCCGGCCTAAGCCAGCCTCTCCACCTTCATTCCAAAACCCAGTCACCTTATCGAGCATCCGCATCATACCGCTCTTCATCCCCGGCAGATGTGCAAGCTCACCACCCCCATCAAGCAATGAAAGCTCTGGCACTGGCGATTCCGCATCACGCCGAGCCCGCATCTCTTCCGTCATCGGAAGACCACGCTGATCCTCGAGAATCTGCGGGCTGAAGAAGCCGAAATCTGTCTCGAGCGTCATGACTGGACCATCATCGTTCTCGCAAAGTACTTCGAAAAACACAATGCTCGTGCCACCTGCCTTGGCGAATCGCGTAAGCTTGGTTGTAAGAGTTAACGTGCCCATATCCGGTTTGATCGGGCGATGAAGAATGCAGTTCTCCCCATCAAGATTCCGAAAAGCCACATCGCCCTCAGTGTCTGCAAAAAAATTGCAGTACGATGCGAACCACCCACACGGTTGCAGCAGTGCTTCTACGATTACGGCGAAGGGCATGTGGCCCTGGCCTTCATCAAAATACCAAGCGTCAGGCTCGACTTCGAACGTCGACACCAGCGTTCCTTCATTGGGCGCAGAACCAGGCGCAACGTCGACAGACAACACACTGCTGACAAAATGGTACGGAGGTCCCGGAAGCCGTGGGCACTTCGTTGCCCCGTCATATCTCGTGAACATTTTCCCGAACGCATCACTCGGTCGACCCCAAGCGCACGAGAGCATCGCCTTGTGGTCACCTCGAACATCTGATCCCTCGGGACCCACGTACCGAACTGGATCCTCTTTGAGGAACTCTTGTTTCGTCGTCAGTGGAAAGTCCGGAACTAGCCTCAAGCCAAAGCGCCGACACTGGAAGACCTTGAAGCCATCACTCTTACACAACAGTGCGGCATAGACCTCCGGAATCGGACCGTCTACTACGTCCTCCACGAAAATCTCGTACTCCAATGTGTGCGGGCCATCTGGAATGACCTGACCACGGCACAGGAAGCGCGCCATTTCTCCCGGAACCGGCTCAAAACGCCACCCATCCCGCGAGATGGTGAAACCCATAGCAGCCATTGCAAACGACATAGCCTGAGTCGCTGCATCCGCCATAAGCGTCCCCGGCATACAAGGATCGTTCTTGAAGTGTCCCTCGTAGAACCACGCATCGACCGGGACCTGGGCTTCCGCTCGCAAATATCCACGTCCCCATGGCCCCCCTGTCGGATTCCACTCGGGAATGTGATCGAGCAGCTGAAGACGACCATCGGGTGTATTCGGTGTGCGCGTATGCGTGCAGGACATCTCAAAGCCTTCACCGAAACAAGCGAACGCGTCTCCGGTTACCCAAGCCTGCACTTCTTCGCTAGTGAAATGCGACTTTTTACTGATCTGCGGCATCGGGTCGAGTACAGCATTGGGATCAGGCTCGTCGTCGGCAGCATCCCAAAGCACACCGCCCGATCCAGAGAGCTCTTCCTCAGTGAAAAAGCCAGCCTGACCATTTCGAACAGAGATCAGAAGACGATCACCTATGTAGCAATCGTAATGAAAGAAGAAAAGTCGGACATCTCCCGTCTTGGCATGACCATCGACGTAGATGTCATACGTCAGTGTGTCACCTGGTGCGGGGAGATCCCCGTGAAATGTTAGATCACACCCGAGAAGCCGGTACACTCGGTCGGACTGGTTCAGGAAATCCGCCCCAAGCCAAGAGATGAGAAGCAGATCTGCCTGCCCCGACTCAATCACTACCCCAGGAGCCATACGACCCGTGTGCAAGTACCATGCATCGTGCTTCACGTCGGTCTCTGTTACGACACGACCCTTTTTCATGCTCCCTGGTTCGCCCTCGATCGTAAGTGCGCGATCAGCGAAAAGGAGCGGCGGCTCCGGCATGCGAACCTGACGCTCGTAACCGTCCTGCTTCTCGAAAAGTTCTCCGAAGATACTGGAGATCTCCCCTCCTGCGTGGATCTCGAGCTGCTCCCGCGTCAAGAAGATCGTCTCGGGCATTGCTGACCGATCAACTGGTGGGTGCGTGGGAATTACAGGAGAAGGCGGGCCACTGCGCTTCTCTATTGATTCCACCACCACTTCGGCACCTTCTCCAGAATCAGAGATGCCCAAAGATGACCCGCGCTGCGCCACCTCTTTCCGCTTAACATGAGTCGATGGATCTCCAGTCGGTTGCACGACGACACGCAAGTCCGGAGGAACTTCGGTCTCGACGGGCACGGATGCTGGCGGCCCGGTAGTTGACCCAAGTCCCATAGCGAGAAACGCGTCGTGCGTCTCCTTCTGCTCCTTGAGAAAATCAGTGTGAGCCTGTGCTACTGCGTTGAAGAGGTCCAGTGCCGGATCAATAACTGCAACTGAACCCTTTGGTACCGATGGGATCGGCCGTTCGACACTAGCGACTGCTGTAGGAACCGCCTCAACGTCAACGAACTGTCGACCAACATCGTAGTCGAACCCATTAGGCGGGGGCGGGATCATGACATTTTCATCGGGATTCGATACGTCCATCGTCTTCACTAATGTGTTTCGGGAGTTGGGGCGCATGAACGACTTGGGCCACACTACATCAGGCGAATGCGCTGGGAGTCTCAGAACCGGGCCCTCCGGTTCCACAGAAGCCTTACCACCTGACCGGAGCCCAGCAATCCGGGAAAGGAACTGAGTCAAATCCATAGAAACGCCAGCTGCCCACAGGCGAGCAACCGAACGTGTCAGTGCTTCCAGCCCCGATCCCTCGTGCGGATCCAGAGCCACAACCAGATGAGGACGATCACCCAGAATGCGACCAATCGCATTGGTAAGAATTGCACGAGGGCCGTGCTCGACGAATACACGCACTCCATCGTCGTAAGCCGCCTCCAAAGTCTTTGGGAAGTCGACCGGGTCGATCGCCTGCCTCGTGATAGCCTCTGCCGCTGATTCCCGAGTCGGGACGTACGCACTATTCCACGCGTTCGTGTAGAAGCGCACTCCGGGCACACTCGAAGTGTCGCGCAGGTGAATGTCGTGCCAACGCTTCTCGAACGGCGTGAGCGGCTCACAGTGAACGACCATGTCTAGTCCGAGATCGATCGCTAGACTTCGTCCCACCTTTTCAACTACACGGTTGCAAGCCTCAGCGTCACCACCGATCACGATGTCTTCATAGTGGTGAATTACCGTTACATAAACCCGGTCTTCACCCTCCATCGCTTCTTCTATGATTCCGATTGGGGCCGCGATCCTATAGTTCTTCCACTCAGGCAATTCACCTTCAGGAAGATTCCAGTACTGCGCTGCGGCGCGACACTCTGCAGTGAGTTGGTTGACGTACATCTCGGAGTCGTCAATCTCAGCGAGCATCGCATCTAGGTCATTCCAGACCCCAAAAGCCATTAATGAGTTGGTTTCACCAGAAGAAAGCCCAATAGCGGCGTCAGGCTTCATCCCCAAGACGGCTCGCGTGAACTGGGTGTGCACCTGACATACAAAAGACGATCCTGTCAGTTGTGTCGCTGGAGAAAACCCAGTGATCTCTGCTCCGTACAGGTCGGACGCCAGCTTAGGGGTACCAGCGAACCGTTCCGTGAGGTCATGACCTATCTCTGGGAAAGCCATCAGCAGATCCCGACCCGCTCCCGGATACGCAGCAGCAGCCCCCGTATAACAGAATGCTACTTCCCCATCGTGCTGTCCCGAGCCAAAAAAGATTCCGGGGGCGTTCGGCTCACGTCCAGACATCAGTTCCTGGCCGGCATATGCGGCGAGCCGTTCTATATCCTCCTCTGTGCGGGCGACTAAAGCCACCCTGACCTCTCCCTCGCTTGACTCTCGACCTGCAAGGACTGCAGAGCCTAAGTCACTGAGCGTTCCTGACGCGAAGAATTGAGTGAGAGGAACATCGACCGGACTGATGAGGTCAGTAGTGCGATCCGGTGCGCGCAAAAACACCTCACCTTCGAGGCCCATAAACGAGCGTATGGACACATGGGTGTGAGCAGTGTCTTTACGGCGAGGAGCAGGCCATGCTCCTTCTGCGTCAAGCATCACACCAAGCTGAGCCATAACGGCTCCGGAGGCGATGTGCAGCAGTCCTGACGCCCCATGAGCATGACCGAATCGTGCGGTTACTTCTGATTCACCTTCCTCGGGAACCAAACTAAGACTGACGGGGGCCGCCCCCGACACCTCTCCACCTTCCACAATCGACGCAAAGATGGGATATCCCTTATCTACAGCGTCCTGTTCACGCATTACAACAAGCCCGACTGCGGCATCGCCCGGCCTATGGCGATCTTCGGGTAGCACCCGAATGGCTGCATCCACGTGAGCCGACTCGTGTGAAAAATCTGACGCACCCACGAGTGCACAATCAATCTCTCGTGCCTGAAGCGCCCTTGCTGCAAGCTTCAAGGCATCGACACCAGAGAGTTCTTCGGACGCAACTGTGAATCCGGGTGCCCGCCAATCCTGCTGAGCATGGACGCGGTTTGCTGGAATGTTAGGCATACATCCTATCACCCCCGCTGCCGTAAGATGACGGGCTGAGCGAGTATTGACCTGGCGCCAACCAGCCACATCTACATCGTCGGACAGAATCTCATGCAGTCTAACCCGAAGCCCATGCCGAGCAGCTTGCGGATCAACACACATCCCTATGTAAACACCGGTCCGATCTGGATTCAGTCCCCCTACCTGCCTCAGAGCCTCTTCCACTACAGCCAGTATGGAGGTCTGCTGAGCCAGGCTTTCTTGAAGGTCGTTCGGTGGAAAACCAAGATTCTTCATCGGAAGAACGACCTCGGACGATTTCGTGCCCGTCGCATCTCTTGCAGCTAGCAGTCGCCGCACAAATCCCGGTAGTCCCGCGGTCTCACCAGCAATGACTCCGACTCCGGCAATCGCGATTGGCTCACGACCTTGTGCTGGTTGCGGGTATGCACGGATCACCAAGTCCCTGTCCTCAGAACCTCTGGGAGCGACCCACTCCTCCGCAATCAAATGCGCATTGTTACCGCCAAATCCAAAGTTCGAGATCGCAGCCCGACGAGGGCCCTCGCTCTCCCAAGCCTCCTCCTCCGCAAGGAGTCGGAAGCCATGGGCATCGATTGCGTCTAGAGGATCGTCACAAGGTGTCGGCGGCAGCACCTTCTCCTCGAAGGAACTCAAGACCTTCAGAAGGCTGGCAACACCCGACGCTGTGATAGGATGTCCGATATTTCCCTTTAGAGAGCCAATGACCGGCTTTGGAGCATCCGCCCACACCTTAGCTAGCGATTCTAGTTCGACTGTGTCACCGCGTGGCGTGCCCGTAGCATGACACTCGATGAAGTCTATGTCCCGGGGCTCCAATCCTGCCGCTTCATACGCCGCCTTCATTGCACGGACCTGGCCATCCATCGCCGGCGCCAAGAACCCGCTTTGTCGGCCGTCGTTCGATAAGCCCACCCCTCTTATTACACCAAAAATTCGGTCGCCATCAGCTTGTGCATCGGATAGGCGTTTGAGAGCAACTAAGCCGGCGCCCTCGGCGGGCAGAAGTCCGTCCGCACCCTTATGCAGTGGCCTGGATTGGCCGGTAGGACTCAGTGCCTGGAGTGCGGTGAAGCCAAGATGAATAAAAAGCGGATCAGCCTTCGCAACACCACCCGCGAGCATGAGATCCGACTCCCGGTCCTGTAACCGCCGACAGGCAATCTCAATCGCATAAAGCGAAGAAGCACAGGCTGCATCCAAAGCGAACACATCGCCGTCGAGGCCAAGTGCATGAGCTGCGATATGCACCGGACCACCAGACGAAAACCGATTTCTGGGGTCAGAAGCACTGCCTACCCTCCCGCTAATTGGAGCGTTTGGGCCTTTCTCTAACCAATGATCCTGAACGAAGCGGGTATGTTCAACCGTAGGATACGAAAGGTTTCCGACAATTAATCCCGAACCAGACGGAACACTTTCTGCACCCGCCTCGGACAACGCGACCCTACTGCAGTGAAGTAACCATCGGGTTAAGTCATCAAGTCGCCCTAGGTCCTTGATACGATCCGCAAAGTAGCTCTCATCGAAGAGTTCATCGAAGCCCGTGACATAGCCACCACGGTTACTCACTACGTATTCGCGTGACGCTCCCGGGGATTGCTCATGCATGAGGCGACTAGAATCTAGCCCCCAGGACCCCTCGGGAGCCTCGTCGATCATCACCCTCGCGCTTCGGACAGCATCGAATAGTGCCTCTGGACTCAAGGCGCCGGGAAGCACGCATGCGCGTCCGACGATGGCGATGGGCTCGAAGCTGCCACTCATGTTAGGATTTGATCAGGCGCCGGGAGCGTCGAACTGCACCTCACGCAGCTCGGCAACCAAATCGCCTTCCTCAGTCGCGATAATGAAATCGAACAGGGTTCCCCTTTCCGTTTTCCGTGCACGGAAGGCCGAGCGCATTCGCTCCGGGATGGTTTCTAGGCTGTGGACAACCATCTGGCCCATACCTGCAAGCCGCTGCATAGCCCCCGCCTTCTGATGGGTCCACAACTCAGCGAGCTGTAAAAGGCCCTCGAACGCTGCAGGGTCGAATCCCTTCACAAAGTCCTTCATCGGCCATCCTAGGCTTGCCGCACTCCGTAGCAAAGCCATCCCACCTTCCTCTGAGAGACCCTCCAGGTTCAAGATCGCTCGTCGGTCGGTAGCGGTTCCGAGCACAGTGTCGTAGGCCGTCCCTACTTCGAGAGGCCACGGCTCAAGTCCGCCTGATGGTACTTGAGGCGGAGAGCCTGCACCGTTCTCAGAATAGCGGACAATGGTTTCGTGGTGCACGGTCCCATCATTGTCACGGAACACGAGTCGGTAGCTCGGAATCGCAGCTACGATCGGCTCCACATCTACCGAATGTGCTCCAGCCGCCATCTCTTGCCCGGGCAGAGTTATAACAAAGTCTTCCAGGTATGCCCGCATTGTTCCGACAGGCCTGAGAGCTTCACCGAGCCGCAGTGCTAAGCCAGCAACGTCCGAAGACCCAATCCCTTTCTTATCACCCTCGCCGTCACCTAGAGTGAAGCTCTGCCTAGTAGCTGGAAATGAGGGAGCCGCAAGCACAACCCGCTCTACACCCGCGCCTGTTAATCCTAGCTCTTCAACAAAGAATTGCGCTCCAGCATCTACGCCGAGTAGTGCGATCCCCTGTCTTTCGAAGTGCGCTGCCAACGCTTCATCTACCATTCCGCCAGCCCAGGGTCCCCAATTGTACGAGCGAACCCGACACCGGTCCCCGCGTCGGGCCGCTTCACTGGCTGCAACCTTATTCAGGACCTCATTTGCGGCGGCGTACGCAACCTGGCCCGCATTACCCGCTCGAGCTGCTATCGAAGAAAAGAGCGCTATCAACTGAATCGGGTCGTCCTTTGTCGCTTCGAGAAGGACTGCGAGCCCTCCTACCTTCGGACCAAAAACCTCAGCAACACGATCCGGCGTCATATCTGCTATCGACTTATCTCTCAGCACTCCAGCCCCATGTACGATGCCGTCTACAGAGCCCCAAGTCTCACGGATCTGATCAAGAGCGACCTCCACTTGTTCGAGGCTGGTTACATCTGCACTCAGGTATATCGCCTCTATACCTCGAGCATCTAGCTCAGCGAGCGACATCCGAACTTCAGCGCTTCCCGCAAGCGACCGAGCTTGTTTCTGGATAGCAGAGAAGTCGACCTGCTCACCAAGCGCCTTAGCCGAAGAAGCCAGGGCACCCGTGATCTGGATTGGGTCAGTGGTTAGCGGCACGCCTTCCGGCCACTCAGCTAGTTTGGAACGCCCCAGAAGAGCCAGCTTCACCTTCCACTTCTCGGCTAACTTGGCCACCGAGCTCGCCGTTACCCCTCGGGCGCCGCCCGAAACAACGACAACCGAGCCAGGTGCAAGAGCCGGGCCCCCTGAATCGTCGG
>CETH01028153.1_pt1 | contig 35912 bp, 31 predicted proteins | sample 361461 | NCBI WGS metagenome assembly CETH01 (sample SAMEA2622695, study PRJEB7988) | marine metagenome | isolation source: saline water (ENVO:00002010), including
TGCTTTAGGCGCCATTGCTGCCATTTTCTTAATAGCAATGTTCATTTCAAATCCCGGATTGTTTGTCGGCGAACTGTTTATTCAGGGAATATGTGGTCTAATATTTTTAGGCGGAGCAGGGGCTTCTACACTTGGAAGATCCGACACTGGCAAATTTACCAAATAAGCTATTCCAGGTTGTGCATCTGTTCCAGAGTCCCAGAAAATATTGACAGTTTCTCTGGGACAGCTATTCCCGAAATCGGAGATCTCAGTGATACTCCGGAGTCCTTCTTAGCCTTCCAAACTATTGAATTGAAGGCCTCCAACTCATCGGTCAATGTGCGAAGATCATCGAAGGCTTCCCTGTTTAATGATGATGGCAATTCTGGGAACTCCTTAACATCAACAGCGCTTTTTTCGTATAGCGTAGTACTGAGGTAATGAGTGAAGAATGGGCATATCGGAGAGAAGACACTCAATAGGTCCCGAACGATCCTGTGCAATGTCCACGCGGCTGATGCATTGCCATCGTACAACCTTGTCTTGGACATCTCCAACCAGTGGCTAGGTAAGATTCCAGTTCCAAATGACTTGATTGCCTGAGCGGCCGAGTAGATGTCAACCTCTTCCCAAGCATAACTCACCACTGAAAGAGTTTCGTCGAACTCTGCAAGAATCCAAATATCCTCTACCTCTAGTTCCGGAGGTAGCTCCAAATCATCAGGGACGTCGAACTGGCTAGCAAACCTCGCGACGTTGAAAATCTTGGTCAATACACCATAATACTTGGTTTCAATCTCCTCCGGATTGATATGGAAGTCATCACCGACCTGAGCATCGCATGCCTTCCAAAGTCGGAAGCATTCACTTCCGATCTTGTTGGCTTTCAACACTACTTGTTTGCCATCTGCTCCCTTAATCTTCCAAGAGCCAGTACGCCCCCCTGCTCCACATTCCAGTACGCTATCTGCATCAATTCCATTCCCCAGGGACTTGGACATCTTCCGACCCCATGGATCCATTCCCAAGCCATCGACCCAGATGTTCTCAAAGGCTGGTTGGTCAAGTAGCAACGCACTTTTCAGAAGGGTGTAATATAACCAAGTCCTGACAATCTCCTTACCCTGTGGGCGTATTGAGGTTGGAAAGGCTCTTTCAAACAAATCCTGATTATTCAGATATCCCGAAACAAATAGATTGGAATTCGATGAGTCCATCCATGTGTCAAACACCTTCTCTTCGCCAGTAATCACACCCAGATCCTTTTCTAAATTGGCAAATGATCCAATGACCTCCTTGGTTTCCCTGTCAATGACTTCTGCATCACCAGGAGGTGCATCCCTCCATGGCTGCACATAAACTCCCTTCGGAGGGACGATAACCTTTGAGCCATCTTCTGAGTACCATATCGGGACCTCAGTGTGGTACCATCTCCTCCTACTTATCGGCCAATCAATTGATATTCCTTCTACCCAGTCATGGAGATACTGCCTATTTCTCTCGGGAATGAATCTGCTGATCTTAGACAGTTCAACGAGCCTCTCGAGGACGTGGGTCTGCCTCACATACCATTCCTTAAGCAAAATTATCTCGATCGGATTTCCACCCCTCTCACTGACTGGAATTTCCTGCTCCCTTTCTTCAAAGGACTCTAGGGAACCAGACTCTTCCAGGATTTTAGTCGCCTCAATTCTTGCATCACTTACCTTCAAGCCGCTAAGTGGGCCTGATATTTGGGTCATTTCGCCATTCAAATCAATGGCAACGAATGGTCTAAGACCTAGCTCCCTGAATATTGCTACATCATTTTGGTCACCATAAGAGCAAACCATCAGTATGCCACTTCCGAAATCCATCTTTACAGAATGATGCGACATTATTTCGACACTAACATCCCTCTCGGCGACGGGCAAGGGGAGCATAGCCCGCTTACCTATCAGGTGGGAGTAACGCGAATCATCGGGGTGAACCATAATCACCCCGCAAGCGCAAATCATTTCCGGCCTAGTAGTCGAAATTGTGATTTGCTCGCCGTCTTCAGTTGTCCAATTTACGTTATAAAGCTTAGTTCTACGCTGAATTCTTTGAACCTCTGCATCAGCGATAGTAGTGCCCTCTACTGGGTCATAGATGTTAGGCCTTAGATCCTCGACAACATCCCCAGTCTTGAATAAATCAACAAATATCGATTGCGAAACAGCACGATAATCTGGAGAATCTGTGAGGTATTCATTGTCATAGTCGCATGATAGTCCGACTCTTTTAGCTGTTTTACGCATAGCCTGAGTGTAATCCTCAATGGTCTCCTCACAAAGTTTCAGGAACTCGGATCGATCATAACTCCTCATCTTCTTTCCAGTCTTCTTTTCAACGGTAAATTCGATGTTTATGCCATTGCGGTCCACTCCCCATGGAAATCTGACTTCTTTGCCAAGTAATCGCTGGCTCCTTGCAATGACATCGATCATGCTGTATTGTGCGACGGCGCCGATATGCCAGGTCCCACTAGGATATGGCGGAGGAGTGTCGATTACGAAAATCTCCTTATCACTATCTGGATCAAAACTATACCTATCATTGTAAGTCTGCTCTTCGAAGTGCTTCTCTTGAATGCGCTTCTCGAGATCGACGCTCCAACGCTTGTCAGAAATTTTTGGTCCGGTCACATTCTCACCCTTTTATTCGTATAGTGTGGCCTTCTTGACCATTGTTATTGCATAGAAAATATACAATTCACTGAACAGGTTTGCCGAGGGGTTGAAGGTATGTCGTTTCACGTCGAGTGTGGAGCGACATGGCGAACAACGGAAGAGGCGACTCCGAAGATGCCCCTGTCAGCACGTTTGTCGATAAAGCAAGGACTAGAATTAGCAATGTGGATTCTGAACAAATTAGAGGCTCGATCTCGAAGATTCCAAATCGAATCCGCCGTCGTTTTAGAGAGTCTGAGAGCTCTAGCTTACTTACCATGTTCCCGATTTGGGCGGTGTTGTTTTCACTAGTATTTACATTATCACTATTGCCTCACTCTGGAGTGCTTGACTGCAGGGATGGTTTCGATAATCCCAGTTATTGCAGTGATGAGCCAGCACTCAATGTTAATGGTGATCTGGAAGTTTACCTTCCAACCGATGATGACCCCCATAGTGTGAAGAATCTAATTGCTCAAGTCGAAAAGGACTGGACAACAAATGTGATGGTCATTTATGTTGAGTCATACAACTACAATGTTACTCAGATCAACATCCTCGACCAAATCGACAATGTGGAAAGAGTGATTAACAATCAAACCAATGATGGTGGCGTCGATGATAACGTAATCTATGTACTATCAATTTCCACTGTAGTAAAGGAAGTTAACTCCAGTGGTGGTCGAGTTGTCAAGGCTTTCTTCTCAGGTCTAGCCGAGGCAACCGGTAACCAGCAACTATCTGATGAAATAAATGAGACAATTGACGCCCAAAGCGATTTAATCGGCAACTATGCTATTCCCGATGAACAGCAGAGAGTTGACCAGATCCTACAGGAAATGCCACAGAATGCACTGGATAAACTCGTTAGGGATGTTGGCACGGCTACCGAAGAAAGGGCATTCCGATGGAACCGTGCTGTGATAATTATAGGAATTGCAGATGATACTGGTGACAAGTCTGTTGGCGACATAGTTTCAGAAACACAGGGAAAAATAGACCAGATTGCGTCCAATAACAACTGGGGTGCGCCTGATTCTCAGGGCAAGTGCGACGAAGAAGGCAATCCACTTTGCCTAAGAATGACGCTAACCGGTCCAGCACCGCTCACTAACGCAGTAACCGAAGAGTCGTTCAAACTTTTCTGGCAGGTCTTCCCGGTTGGCGTAGTAATCGTTGCATTCATGCTATTCATTTTCCACTGTGACCTACTGCAAACTGGCCGTATTAGATTCGTTCAAGGCGTCAAGGTAGTCATTATTTCCGGGCTTCCTACACTTTGTGCTGTATGGGTTACACTAGGGCTGATCGGTCTATTAGACTATGAAGTAACAATGACCGTAATTTTAGTCGGACCTATTGTCCTTTCTCTCGGCGTCTCTTATGGTCTACACATTACAAATAGGTATGCGGAATCCAAGGGCACACCCCATGAAAAAATGGCTGCAGCATTGAATTCAACTGGCCGTGCCGTTTTCCTATCAGCAATGACGACGATTATTGGATTCATATCACTGACGTTCGCCCCTATGAAGCCAATCCAGACCGTAGGCTGGGCTTTGGCTGGTGGTATTGTCGTAGTTTACTTCATGACCATGATTATGGTACCTAATCTGACCATATTACTTGACCTGAAAAAGCCGTCACACCCACCACCCAAGGTTTTCGTCGCCGCAGTGAACATGCCTGTCAAGTGGTCCCGAATCACACTGGTATTCTTCCTAACTCTGATGATCATCTCTGCAGGATATAATAGGCAAAATGTCGAAGAAAATATTGACTTACTAAAAATGGCTCCAAATGAGGTAGAAGCAGTACAGAAGATGGACGTATACTCTACCGAATTCGAAGCCGGACAACCGGGTTTCCTGTTAGTTGAAGCAAATATTAGGGCTGATCCTGAATTGGGAATCGGGTCAATTACTGCTGAACACCCATATGCCAATCTTGAAGGAATTGAGAATCTTGAATCTAAATGTAACGATGTTGAAAATGCCACCGCAGTATCGATTGTATTCCTGATGAAGGCTATTGCTGTAGGAGTCAATGTCTCAGGTTCACCAATCAACGACATCATTGAAGATACGCCACTACCAGACCCAATCAAAGAGGTCGCGGAACTAATCTTCGATCGAGGCCAGTCAGGAAATGTCTCGTTCTGGTCCATTCTAGACACATTGGATGCCCAAGAGGACGATGGAGGCAGACAAGTACAGAATTTCCTGCTCTACGTTTTCTACAATAGCATGACTGAGGAAATGAGGGAGTTGTTCATCTCTCCTGATTATCAACGGACATTGATATACATCGATATGCCATTCATGGATGTAAAGGGCACAGCTGCTACTGCTGAGCAGATTAACCTGTGGGCAAAGTCGGCAGGTGATTCAGAGAATCCAATTTCGGTACTCGGAGATACTCTGATTGGCGTTGCATCTATTACAATCGAGGTGAATAACCTGATAGTAGACTCCCAGTGGACCTCTCTAGCATTCGCATTGGGATTCACCATCGTAACACTTGCATTGGTTTTCAGGGACATCAGATATGCATTACTTACTACAGTTCCAGTTGGATTCACTGTCGCTATGCAGTGGCTTGTCATGGATTCTGGAGGAGTCACACTTTCACTCGTCACTGTGATGATTGGCTCAATTCTCGTAGGAGTAGGAATCGACTTCTCAATTCACATTGCCAATAGGGTGAAGGAGCTGGGCGGTTCGTTAGATGCAATTCGTACAGCTTGCGCGAGTACTGGGATGAGCTTGTTCGAGGCAACAACAGTTACAGCCGCGGGCCTGACATGTGCTTACGGCATCCCAATTGAGGCCATCACTCCATTCGTTACTGTCATAATTATCCTGCTGATCATTGCCGCACTGTCCGCTTTGCTCCTTTTGCCTGCAATATACTCATTTATGGTTACATCCAACCTGGGTCTCACTGGAGGAGCGTCAGCAATGGTGAAGTCTTCGGGACTCTCACAAGTTATGATTAAGCGTGATAACTCTGGTAGGATTGACTCTGCAGAGTTACCATCGGAATATGCAAAAGACGCTTGGTGAAAGACAACGTTGATTTCACCCCTATAGGTAGGACATACATGGTAAATTACTGGCTAATGAAGAGTGAGCCCCATGTGTACCCATGGGAACAACTAGTTGCTGATGGTTCAACTCACTGGGATGGAGTTAGGAACTACCAGGCGAGGAACATTATGAGGGATGACATGGTCGTGGGCGACTATGTTCTGTTTTACCATTCAAATTGCAAGCCGCCGCATGTTGCTGGTGTAGCTAGGGTATGCAAGGAGGGGTATCCTGACTTCACAGCTCAAGATAGCAAATCAAAATATTTTGATCCTAAGGCAAACCCCGATAATCCACGATGGGTAATGGTGGACATCGAGCCAGTTTCACAACTAGAGTCTGTAGGATTGCCAGATTTGAGAGCAAATGGAGATTTGGAAGGTATGCCTTTGCTGCAAAGAGGTCAGAGGTTATCTGTACAACCCGTTTCCGAAAAGCACTTCAGGATAGTTTGTGCAATGGGTGGGCTAGATAGTTTAGAAGATTAGGCGATTCTGTGACTTATTCAATTGTTGCCAGATGTCAGGAAACCGGTCAAATCGGAGTAGCGGTCCAGTCCCATTGGTTTGCTGCTGGAGTAGTTTGCTGGGCCAAAGCAGGAATTGGCGCCGTTGCGACCCAGGCGATGGCATTAATTGACCATGGGCCCCTTGGAATCGAGTTAATGGAGGGAGGAGCAAAACCCGAAGAAGCAATGAAGAGAAGACTTTCGTTGGACACGAATCCCCAAATTAGGCAAGTGGCAATGATTGACGCCAATTCTAGAATATCTGCCCATACTGGATCAGATACCATACCTGAATCCGGACATTTTGTCGGTGATGGCTTCTCTTGTCAAGCAAATATGATGTGGAAATCTACGGTTTGGAGCAGCATGGCAGAAGCATTTGTTCGCTCTGATGGTGATCTATCCAGCCGAATGCTTGCTGCCCTATATGCAGCAGAGGTCGAACAGGGCGATATTAGGGGCAAGCAATCAGCGCGCTTACTGGTGGTAGAATCAGATATTCAGCAATACCCATGGGAAGGAACAATTGTGGATTTACGAGTAGATGATAATCTAGAACCACTAGCAGAACTAGATAGACTCCTGAAAATGCATCATGAATATGTAAACATCAATAACTTAGACGGGGTATCAATTTCTCAGACTAAAAAATCTGGGAATGCTGAAATTGCGTTTTGGAAGTCAATAGGGTTGGTACAATCAGGTCGAATTAGTGAGGCTAGGGAGTTAGCCCTGATTGCATTCGAAGAAAGTAGTTGTTGGGAGGAGCTCCTTCATAGATGTGCCAATAACGGACTTGCTGGAGTTACTGACGATACAATAAACGCGTTGCTGCACACCAACAATCTAGATGAATAGTGGTGGGCACGTCCTCGGTGGACGCTCGTCATCAAAGAGACTCGCACCCCAGCCTTCTCCGTCCCGAAGTCCCAAGGCATCCAGCATCCCCGGTCGGGCTGCTCGCTTCCGCGCCTGACCTGGTTCCCGGGCGTAAGACGTTTGCAGAACCCCTCCGGATTCCCCTCCCGCCAACCTGGATCTCTTGGGGGCGAGACATCGCAGTCAACTGGGGTAATCTCAGTGGTTCGTTTGCGCCGCCCTCGGACTTCGGGTCACCATTTTCGACGATTTGTGAATAATAGAGCACGTCAACTCCCCCCCTAGCCCGTATTTGCCGAATAGAGGTAACGTATGAACATGACAGTTCATGACTCGTATTTTGAAGGGCATCCTGTTTGGATCTCATATGAATCAATGAGCCAAATACCATTTTTCGTAATCAAGTCCCCCCGAACTGCAATAGTCCTGCCTTCATCGAAACCATCGGGTATTGGAGAATGGGTGAAATCAACGAATATTTCACCGGTCACTCCTTCAAGGATGAATCGCATTTGCTCATTGTCCATAGAATTCATTGCAACGACTCCTCTTACAAAGATCGTGCTACCTTGGAATTTTTCAGGCTCCTCAATAATCTCATCAACTGAGTATTGAATCTCGGGATCAACGCTTGCCATCATCAATCCAAGTACTGCTAATGAGGCACAGAAAACTATCGAAAGCCTCGAGATCCTTGTTAGCGCCATGAGTTATTCTGGTAGCCCTTTGCTAAATGTGTTTGTATCCCACTGCTTCGCTAATAGAGGAAAACCCGGATTCACGAACCCGCCTCTTTAGTCCCTTTACTATCGAAGAAACAACCGTTGGGCCATTGAAGACAAGTGCAGAATACAATTGAAGCAGGGATGCTCCAGATATTATCGCCTCCCAAGCTGAGTCTTTTGAATCAATACCGCCAACACCCACTATGGGAATTTTTCCATTTGTTTCATCGTATGCAGCATTGATTACTTCTAGTGCTCTTGACTGCAGTGGGCGTCCAGAAAGACCGCCATCACTAGAGAAAGCCTTGCGAGACTGGGTGGAAAGAGGAATTGGCCTTTTTATGGTTGTATTTGTGGCGACTATGCCGTCTATCCCCAATCCTTGTGCAACAGATATCGTGCTTCTGATTTCACCATCTAGTGAATCAGGAGAGAGCTTCAGCAAGTATGGCTTATCGGCTCCTTTCTTGGACCGAATCTCATTACATGATTTTAGTATGGATTCCAGGTATTCTTGACCATGTAGGTCACGAAGCCCCGGAGTATTAGGAGAAGAAATATTCAGAACAAACATATCTGCATGATCCCATAATAATTCGATTGTGGCGGCATAATCATCGCCAGCATGGTCATTTGGTACTTTTTTCGAACGGCCTATATTTGCAGCAACCGGAGACTTAGGCCAACGGTCTGCGGATTTTCTCTCTGCTAGCCTTTTCCGGATCTCTGAAGCGCCTGGGTTATTGAAACCCATTTTATTGACCAATGCCCGGTGTTTGTTAGCCCTAAACATTCGAGGTTTTGGATTTCCTTCTTGGGGGTACCTTGTGACTCCTCCATATTCACACCATGAGAAACCCATTGCCGACCATGCCAACAAAGCCTCTGCTCCCTTGTCAAAACCAGCTGCTAACCCAAGCGGGTGATGGAATAACTTCCCAAACACCTCAATTGGTACCTCTGGGGCCTTGTATAAGGAATTCAGAACAGACTGTCCCAGATTAGACTCGCCAATAGATTTCAGGGCCCGCATTGAAATTGAATGTGCACGCTCGGAATCGAAAAGCCGCAATGCTGGATTGCCGAATAGACTCCATGCCACTCCCATAATATTCCCAATGGAAACTATTCTTCAATGGTTACGCACAAAAAATGCTCTAATCGAATATTTCTAGATTGAAAATAACCCGGTTACGCGCGCGAGCGCGCGAGCGCGCGCGTTGAGACTGCAATCAACCACTCATGTTTATACGGGTCATGTTACGGCAATTCAAATCCGAGGAGACATAATGAAACTGGTAATTCTTGAGTCTGGTGCCAAGGCACGTACTATCAAGAAATATCTCGGAAAGGGGTGGATTGTTGATGCATGCAATGGTCATGTACAGGATCTTCCCTCTGGCAGAAAGAACAAGGATAGCTCCAAGGCCATGTGGTCTTCGAAACCAGGAGAGTTGCCCCGTCCTCCATGGTCATGGACGGATAGGGCCGAGAGGGTCATGTCAAAAATTTCAACAAAGGCAAAAAATTCTGGTGTAGATGAGGTCTTCATAGCTACAGATCCAGATAGGGAAGGGGAGTTTATTGCATGGAGGCTCAGTGAGATTTTATCAAATTTTGATTCCGTGAAAAGAGTCTCATTTAATGAAATTACCAAAGATGCTGTAACTTCAGCAATATCAAATCCGCAAGAATTGGACATGAACCTAGTCGATGCAGCAATCGTTAGGAGATTGATGGATCGACTGGTTGGTTTCAGATGCTCTAAATTTTGCCGATCATGGAAGTTGAGATCAATGGGGAGGGTGCAAACACCAACATTAGGGTACATTGTTGAGAAGGAGTTAGAGAGAGAGGATCATGTTCCCAAGGAATACAATTCCGTCAGCACTATTTCCAATGGGGTTGATCTTAAGGTCAGATTCCATGAATCGAGCGAAACTGGTGCCTGGTTTGATGATGATGGGAAGCATTTCCCTGACAGGACTTCGGATACCGATTTAGCTAAATTGGCATTTGATTTGATAAATTCAAAGCGCTCACTAAATCTTGAATCGATTAAAGAAGGTACTGTTAGTAGGAAGCCAAAGGCACCATTTACTACAGACACATTGCTCCAGACCTCCAGCTCAACACTAGGATGGTCAATTTCTAAGACCAGTAAGTTAGCATCAACGCTCTACCAGTCTGGGCATATTACCTACATTAGAACAGACTCAACCAGGACCAATGCCAATGCTAGGAATGAGGTTAGGAAATACATTGAATCAAATTTTGGTGAAGATTTTCTTGGGGAAGGAGTCGGCGAGTCTGGTAAAACTAAGGGAAATGTACAGGATGCGCATGAGGCTATCAGGCCGACAAACCCAACATTAGAGGTCGCCGGGGAAGATCGCGATGAAAAGGCCCTTTACAGGTTAATATGGTCTCGTTTTGCCGCTAGTCAGATGTCCAACTCTACTAGGGAAAGAAGAAGCTTGCAATTTACTTGTGACGGTTTGGATGTCCCCATAAATGGTACATCAACATGGCGAACGCATGCAGGGTGGGAAGAGGTTTTCGCATGGTCATACAAAGATATTCAGACTCACCCCCCAGATATTGGATTCACATCAGGCTCAATCTGGAATATAGATGAAGATGCAGTGCTAACGAAAGATTTCACTAAACCACCAAGGAGATTCACCGAAAGCTCGATTATTCAGCAGATGAAAAGGGACGGCATAGGGAGGCCTTCGACTTATGTTTCCACTGTTTCAAAACTAGTAGATAGGAAATACGTTGAAAAGGACGGAACATCACTAATTCCTACAGCTAATGGTAGGACTCTATGGGTGGAGGTTACTCCCTTTTACAATCAAACTGACGTTTATGACCAGGGACTATTTACATATGGATTCACTTCTACAATGGAAGAAAAATTAGATCTAATTGAGACTGGTGAGGCCAGTGCCCCGGACCACTGGAGTCATTTTGTCAATACATTTAGAGAAATGCATAACATAGCATTAGAGAAGCGTCGCGAGAAGCCTACATTAAGGCAGATTCAGTATTTACAAGGAATTCTGAATAGAATGACTGAACGAGAAAAAGAGGATCTAATTGGAGATAGCTTAGTCGAAGAACTCAGTGGTGAAAAGGTACGAAATATCATTGACGGTTTGGGGGATTCAATTCAATCAAATATCCCACCAAGTGAAAAGCAAATTGCCACGATCTTGAAATTAGTAGATAAGCTAAATATAAACTTGGATCAATTCTTGAAGGAACGGGGCGAGACCGATATTAACGAGTTAACAGGTGGAAGAGGTGGTTCAGCAAGTGATGCCATTGGAGCACTAATTGACATGGACAAGAATTCACCAGCAACAGAAAAGCAAGTATCGACTATAATCTCTATGACTGATAAATTAGAAATGCCAATTGAAGATGCTATCGCAGCTGTAAATACTGAGTCTATAGAGACAATATCCAAGTCAGATGCAAGCTTACTTATTGGCAACCTAAAGAAAACAATTAATTCAAAGCGCAGAGCTAAAAAGTAGCAAGCGGAGATAGAATGGTCAGAATATTCGATGCTATTGTAGTTGGGGCCGGACCAATTGGTGGATACCTGTCGAAGAAATTGAATGAACATGGCCATAGTGTTCTACTCTTGGAGGAGCATGATGAAATCGGACGACCATTTCAGTGCGCTGGTCTAGTTAATCCGGCTTCAATGGAAGCGATAGGCCTAGAGTCTTCCATCCTAACACCAATTTGGGGGGCTAATATTCACAGCCCAATCGGAAAAAAGGTGTCAATTGGTGACCCTCTGGTACCACGAACCTTTTCTGTATGCAGGAAGATTTTCGATGAGGCAGTTGTCATGCAATCTATTGCAACAGGAACGGAAATCATGCTTTCCACAAAACCGATCTCGGCTACAATTGAGGATGAATACGTGGAAGTAAATATCGATGGCTCGAATGGTTCTGAAACAGTTCGTTGCAAATTGCTTTGTGGTGCTGATGGTGCGCACTCATGGGTTCGTCGCAAATTCAAAATGGGCTCGCCCACAGAAACGATGATTGGTTTTCAGATTGAAGTAACAGGTTATTCTGGAGATGACGGTATGCTGGATATGTACACTGGATCCAAAATAGCCCCGGGTTTCTTTAGTTGGGCCATTCCTACAGGAGAGACAACAAGACTGGGTACCTGGACTAAGGCTAATCTAATGGGAGGAATTTCCAGTGAGGAGTTCATGAGTCGTTTGATGGATGACACTAATCTGAATACAAGATTCATGAATTGCTCTGAAGTCGGGCGTTTCTGCGGTCCGGTTCCAAGTGGCATTGTTCGAAGACCAATGCGCGAGAGAGTTGCGCTGTTCGGAGATGCAGCCGGAATATGCAAACCTACTACTGGAGGTGGCATAGGACCTGGTTTCAAACAAGTTGACACGATCATACCACTACTAAGCAAAGCAATATTTGAAAATGATCTGAGCGAGTCCCGCATGAAGCTCATTTCATCATCATTAAAGGAAATGAAGAGAGATCAGAGAAAAAAGAGAGCTTTGAGAGATGCTTTCCTCACCGAGATGGATGACAGTGAATTAGAGAGGATATTCTCAGTTTGGGCTAGACCCGAAGTAACTGCTTTAATCAATGAATTCGGGGATATTGAGAATCCCATTCCACTAGGAATTAAGATGCTTAGGGAGGTCCCTGAGTTTAGAATGCTTGCAGGTAGAGCAGCAAAGGCCATTCTATGGAGCTAATAATGCGACGTGCAATTCAGAGAATAAGGTACCCGCCATTCGAACTAGGGCATATGGAACCATCCGCTGTTCCAGTTTCAGAGATCGAAGTAGAAGTCGGTGACAATGTTGTAACTAATTTCAAGATTGGATCAGAAGACGGGTGGTTTGTTGAATGGTCGCATTGTAACGAAGAGCCAACAGAAAGTCTGCAAATGCAATGCGAAATCGGTTTCAATCCTCCATCATTCCTAACAAGAACTAGACTTGGTTGGTTCATAAATCCAGATCCACTTCACAACATATCCAGGAAATTTATTTTACCAACTGTACTGCTGCTAATTGTATCTCTCTTCGTTCATGCTATAGAACCGGGTTTAGTTGACCTCGGAATAATTGGTGGCGTAATCGCTGGATCCGTAGCAATAGGGCCTTTGGAGTATCCGAGATTGCTATTCTACACTTTCCCACTTTTTCTTCTGCCACTTCTATTTAGAACAATTGCGAATTTCCGCGATATGTCCAGGCAAACCAAAATCAATGCTAAACCATTCCAAGAGCCTACATTTTCCATAATTGAGGATAGGGTCACACCAGAAGTAACGATAACAGACACTGATAGCGAGATTTCACTTAAGAGATGCAGGATTCAGGTCGGCGTTGCTAGTCCAGAGAGAAGCACTGTACTTTCTTCCTTGGGGAGGAAGAAGTTTGGGCAGCCTTCCCCTGGCATGTCCACAATTCTACCCGAAAAAAGAGTGTCCCCTGGTGATGAAGTCGGCTCAGGAGTTGGTGAGTCAACTCCCATGCAATCAACTACAAAGAAGCCTGTAATCCTTGAGCCGCTCAGAATAATGAGTCGCTCTGAATGGGTTACTGATTTAGCCGTTGGAACAACCTTCAAACTTAGCATGCCAGAAGAAGATTGGCCAGGTACAGTATACTCATCACTTATTGCGATACACTGGGAGATAGTAATTGAGTTTGAGCAAAAAGATGGGAGAAGAATCTCTTGGGTTGCACCGGTGATTATGCCACAAGCTGATGAATATACTGAAATTCCAGTAGCGCCAGTAATAAGTGGAAGAGCTGAACTATCAAACTTCTAGGGTTTGTATCTCAATCTGAGGCACATTGATGATATTATACTCAGAGTCTCTGACTGCAGGTACGAATCCGCTTTGCAAGATTGCTTTCTCTAACTCTTCTACTGTGGCCATAGTCTTTGTAGTACCCGAAGCAGAGACGACATTTTCTTCCATCATCGTAGAACCTATGTCATCGGCACCTGCGGACAAAGCTATCTGCGCGACCTCGAGTCCCATGGTTGGCCACGAAGCTTGAATGTGATCGACATTACTCATGAATATTCTTGAAACAGCGAGATGTCTGAGATATTCCACAGCACCAGCGCCAAGTCCAGAAGAGTTTCTACGTCGTCCAATTTTTCCGAATGCATTGTTCTCTAACATTACAGGCCAGGAGATGAATGAAGTGAAACCAGGATTCCCCCTTGAAACGGTTTTATCCTGCAATTCTCTGATCTTTTCCATGTGTTCAACACGATCAAAAATTGTCTCTCCAAATCCGAATACATTGGTAGCAGATGTAATCAGGCCAAGTGATTGAGCCTCCTCCATCACTCTGAGCCAGTTCTGCGAAGAGCCCTTACGGGGCGATATCCCACTCCTCACATTGTCGACAAGCATTTCTGCTCCTCCACCAGGAAGGCCGTGCAATCCAGATTCGCGAAATCTAGAAAGCACCTCCAAAGTGGAAAGTCCGGAGACTTCTGCGATACCCTCAATCTCTATTGGAGAGAAGCAATCAAGAGAGATGCTAGGGTGTCTTCTCTTCAGTTCTTCCAGAAGGCTAGTATACCACTCAAAAGGTAACGACGGATTGACCCCTCCCTGCATTAGAATTCTGCTTCCGCCAACACGTTCCAACTCGTAAATGCGTTCGCTAATCTGTTCAACGGTCTGTGTATAGCTATCTTTGTGCCCAGGTGACCTATAAAAAGAGCAAAAATGGCAGTTTATTGTGCATACGTTGGTGTAGTTGATATTCCTATCTATCAAGTATGTGACTTGTTTTCCTGGAACCTGGGCCTTCCTTCGCTCCAATGCTACGTACATCAAGTCATTAAGCGGTGCATTCGAATAAATTTCTGCAGCATCATCAACACACAGAACAGGGGGGTCATTTTGCAGTTGGCTTTCCAAAATGAACATCCAATCTGACATGCTAATCACGTGAACCTACAATATCCTCAATTTCCGATATCTCCTTAGGGCATGCCGATGACAGTATAACAGGGCCATCCTCGGTAACTAGAATGTCATCTTCAATCCTGATTCCAATACCAGCGTATCTATCGGGGATTACAATGTCATCTCTCCAGTCTGCAAAGTATAGACCTGGCTCAATAGTTAGTACCATGCCTGGCTCCAATGAATCGGGTGTACCAGGGTCGCCCTGTCGACCACCCCCCACATCATGAACGTCCAGTCCTAGGAAGTGGCCCGTCCCATGCATGAAGAAATTTCTGAACGGGCCATCGAGCTTAGTTTCATCTCCAAGAGCTTCTTCCAAGCTGCATTCTAGTACTCCCAAATCAATTAGTCCTTGGGCTATTACCTCGGATACCACGCGGTGCATCATCCCCCATGGGGTTCCGATCTGACATGCATCAATACCAGATTTCTCTGCTTTGAGTACCAACTCATATATTTCCTTCTGGGGTTCTGTGAATCTTCCGTTTATGGGCCACGTTCTGGTTATATCCGAGGCATATCCATTCACTTCGCAGCCTGCATCGACCAGTACTAAATCACCATCATTTACTATGCAATCATTGTTCTTGTAGTGAAGAATGGTTGCATTGCTGCCTCCACCAACTATTGAAGGAAAGCTCCATGTACTTTTTGATTTCATGAAATGCCCTTCGACATAGGACTGGATTTCCCACTCTCCCATTCCAGGGACTGCGTTTTTCATGGCTATTTTGTGAGAACGAGCACCAATTGAAGCTGATTCCTGCATATAATGAATCTCTTTGGAAGATTTGATTCTCCGCATAGGGTCTATTATTGGCCTAGGATCGGAAACGTCTTCTACTTCTTTGCAAATATTATCCATTGTTTCTGAGATTCCTGAGATAGTATAAACATGGTCGAATTGATCGATCATCTGCAAAATCTCCGACTCAAGATTTTCTATCGATGTTGTAGAAGATACGGGCCATGATTTTGCTCCTTCAACACCAATCCTAATTCCTTCCCAGATTTCCCTTGTTGTATCTCGTGGCGGAACAAAGAGTTTCGACTCCATGGTGCCGTTTTTGTTATGTGCAACGAAAACCCCCTCATCCTCACTCCAACCACACAAATATAGCATGTACGAGTTTGCCCTGAAGGGGTATCCTACGTCATTAGAACGAGTTTTTCTATCGTTAGTTGGAATAATCAGGATTGTTGAAACGGGCAATTGAGAAAACAGCCTCTCCTGCCTAGCGAAATACTCGGAAGAGTCGAAAGGCAAGTCCACATATGCCCCTAGTGACTATTCCTTTTGGTCTTTCTACTAGGACCATTTTGGAATGTCGGAGTCGTTTGTCTGTTTACGCATGTTTACTAAGGAATATGAAAAGAAAATTGTAGATAGGATTAGCACAATTATCGATAGGGGCATAGCTGAGTCTGATGAGCTATCTTTGATTAGAATCGAAATCTGCGAAGACTCGGAGTCATCGTCGATTACTTCGATTGTGAGAATGAAATCATCATCCACCCCATCCGGCCAAGAGAACTCTCTAGAATCACCCTCGTAAGTGGGTATGTTGTTTACTCTCCATACGTAACGGAGATTGAGGGCATCATTTTGTGTATCAGTCGATCCAGATGCATCGATTATGCAAATCGCATCTCGTGGAAGGATATAATGGGCGTTGTTTTCAATAGGCAAACCATCAATTGTTAGCTTGACTAAAGGTGGGATATTTTGTATTTCTAGAGAGTTTTTTGAAGTGCCAAGATTACCGGCTTTATCCAATACTGTGAGTGAAATTTCATAATTTCCCGCATGCATAGTATTTACTGAAAGGGTCCTCTCATCCATACCCGCTACAATTACAGTGTCGTTTTCACTGATTGAATCTGTATTAACAACAGACCAGATATATGTGAGGCCCTGAATTCCCCATGTTTCATCAAATGAAGATGTGCCATCGAATATTGCATACCCATTACCCTCTGAAATTGTGCTCGGACCTTCAATAACGACCACCGGCGGGGTGTTATCAACCATGATACTATTGCAGTCATAAGAGAACTCTTGATTTGTAGGGTTTCTAGCAAAAATACTCAGGTCGTACCACCCATCAGATAGATTTCTTATGTCAATTCCGAATGAAAACAAACCTACGGATTGTGAATTGGGTGATGGAATGAAATTTACTGAATTAGTTGGAGTGGCCAAAAACTCACTAGAGCACTTGAGATTGGTAGACTGGGAAATCAGATAGGAAAATTCGGGTTCAACTGAATCTACGTCCATCGATACAAAATTCAACATTTGAGTCTGGCTAGACCACTGAGATTCATAGTCAATAACGATTTGAACAGTTGGAGGGAACTGAAAATCAGTAGTTGGATCCGGAGAGATGAAGATTGACGTGATGTGTGAAATAGTGTTGCCATTTTCCTCTTGGACACTGACTTCGGAAATACAAGAGCAGAAGCCTATGCTTGTTGGGTTAATCTCAATTTCGAATGTCCATTTTTTCCAGTCATTATTAATTTCAGTCAATGTCAAATCATCTGTAAAGTCGACAAAGAATCTGGTACCCGATGAGTCCATTAGCTCCAATGTTGCAGAAATTGGTGCCAGCTCATTCTGAATATTGCCAGAAATAATTGAGATCTCTGTAATTTCCATTCCATTGTTTATGTCAAGCGAAACAATTACCGGATAGCCTTCGTCAAAATCCTCTGCAAGAGAAATTGATTGGATCATTGAAATTATGAAAAGAGAAGCTAAGACCGGGGCTAATACGGTACTAGTTTTCTTTCGAGTCACATTACTCGCGCATAACCTACACTATTCAATGCCATGGGAAACTGCTCTATCTATCAGAGATTCTAATCTGCCAAGACAATTCGTCGAGCCATAAACCGAGTGTTGCTCTGTCTATGTAGTCTTGGCCGGAGGTAGCTGATAGTACGCAGTCACAAGCAGCTGATGCAAGTAATGCTGCGTCATAAAGAGACAACCCGGAACCCAATGCCGCAGCAAGTGATGTGGCAGCGGCATCATGCATACCAATCTGTTGCTCTGCAGTAGGGGCCATGCATGGCATGAATGAACTGTCATGGTCTCTTTGATGCAAGTACATACCATGGATGCCTCCCAAGACAAGGATTCCTTGCCATGAGTACTCGTCCAAGAGTCGTTTTGCGGCATCGTCATCATCTAACCCCATCCTTCTGGCCAATAGTGACATCCCCCTCTTCTCGAATATTACCACAGTAGCCCCCCTGCTTTTTTCCAATCCAGTAAGCTTTGGATCAACAATTGCGGGAATTCCTGAAATTTTTGCACTTTCAATAAGAGACTGGGCTCCTTCTGTTGTTACCACGCCTTTGTCATAGTCAGAAATTACCAATGCGCAGCTGTCAGGTATATTGGATAGAGCAGAATCAGTAAGAGACTTTGAGACAGTTTCGTCAAGCGTTTCTTTGGGCCCCCGATCTGCCTGTAGTAGAATTTGGCTCCTATCTAGAAGACTCTCCCTACTAGCGAAGAATCGAATTTTCGTCAAAGTACTTCTACCTTCAACCTGAATAATGTTATCCAGCTCTATATCTTTAGATTTAAGTGATGACATGATTGACGAGGCTTCATCATCATCACCAACTGCCGTATGGAATGATACATCCATCCCGAATGATGTCAAGCCTATTGCGATGTGCGCTGACGCGCCGGGGGATTCTTCCGATTCTAGAATCTTCAAAACTGGCACTGGTGCAGTAGAGTTGAGATTGTTTGCGAACCCGTGATGGTATCTGTCAAGCATCGTGTCTCCAATCAGAGTGACTTTGGATCCGTCTATTGATTCTAGTAATGAAATTAGTCTTGATAGGCCTTCCTGCCTGGTAGTTTCTGGATCGGCGGACATATGTTGCCGAGGATGGTTAGACAGATGATATTTGGGGATAGCGTCTAATTTGTTAGCCTCTCGCATGTAACTATGCAGTACCGTGAGAATAGGGTTCTATACGACGGTTCTTCCTTTAGTAGACTATGGGAAAAGTCAGCAATTGGAATACTAGTCGATGGACCTGGATTACTACTCACTGACTCCGAGGTAATATTCTGTCGTGAGCATAGAGGAGTAGAATTCGATGGATTAAATGACATAGATTTATTCTCACGTTGGCTCACAGATAGAATTGAGCATAATGAAAATATGTTGTTAGAGACAGCAGTCCTTGAAGCTCTTAGAGTACCTGGAAACAAAGTAGTGTTATCAGAGAATTTTCGGGCGCTGAATCTTGGAGAAAGCGACTCATGGGCTATGAGGTGGTCATCAGACAGCCACCCTAGCAAGGGGGCACCAGAATCAGAGATATTGTGGTTCGAGTCTAAAGATCGATTTACAGATTCTAGGGGTGGTGGCGAAAGCGTGCTTAAAGACCTCCTCTACTGGTGCGTGCAAGTTGAAGAAAGGGGTAGAATTCCAGAAGTCCTCGTGATTGATGATGAACAGTCGGTAGTAACATACCGACTCAGTGAGTCCAACCCGAGGGGTGAGATGCCAGAGCCAACAGAAGAAATTTTTGCTAATATTTCAAAGATGGAATCTAAGAGCATAACTGGAAACGGTCTATTTTTTCCCTCACAAACGAAATGGCCGCTCGAATCTATTGGCATACCCCTACATGGCGGTCGCCAGCTGGATCACATTGAGGCAGAAGTAGTCAAATCGAATTTCGACGAGAATATTCCCCTATCTGCTAGTATTCTGTATGACTTATGGATGAGGGGGTTGAATACCCGTTCCGGATTCAAATATGGGACTACTTGGAGGTGCTATTCCAAGGGCGTGGGCGATGCGCATGCTCCGTGGCTTGTAGTCGATCCAACCAGTGAAGGTCCAGATAATTGGGCTGAGGCATGCCTCTCATCGAGGCTTGCTTCGGGAGTGAATAAGCACTGGTTATACCCAATAATGGATAATGGTAACTGGAGGTATCTTCAGATCTCCCGTCCGCCTTCTGACTCTCGGTGGAGCAACCCGAGGAGGATTTGAAGGTCGATTTGGCCACTTCAATCAGCATAATTATCTGAGGTATACTTAGAGGCTTTTCTCAATATCTCCAGGCAGTTTCCTACTACTGGTAGCTACGGAGAAAGCTAGTAGAACAAGTACTGTTGAGATTGCGTTGGACGGTATCGCAAGCCAATTAAACGGTCCAAAGGGGAGCTCTCCCTGGGAGTTAAGAACGATCGGGATTCTTTGTTCGATATTATTGGAGTCTACTATAACGAGCTCGCCACGTGCTATCATCCTAGGCTCAAGCAGCCCATCCGGTTCAATCGCCAGAACAATAGGATCACCGGGAAAGTAGGTACCAGATGTTACCGATTCTGAGATTCTTCCTGCCGGTCCATCCACAGTAATCGTGTAAATCCGAGGACCATCGCCTGTAGATTCCGGATAAAACTCGACAATTGATGGTTCGTCCCATGCGATAGTGGCCTCCATGAATTCAGCAGATAGTCTGTGGTTTACAACGCTCCAACCAAGTGAGATGTGGGTCATTGGCCTATCTACGCAGCCCAGTGTTCCAGTAATCTCACCTTTAGCAGAAGATATACTTGACAAGTTCAGAATTTCCAAAATATATGCACCATCGGACTTTGTTATTATTTGAGGATGATTGGATAAGTCCGTAGTAAAATCACACTCTATATCGGAGTTGAGCACGGCCTGCGCTGTCTCGTTTGGAAGCAAAACAATAGGGTTTCTTGGCAGCTCTATAGTGGAATATGGGTCTCCTACGAAGTCATACTCTATGGTAGTCGACTCAACAGAGAGGGAAGTCACGGTAATTGTCCATGGAACTAGCCTTCCCCTATTGTCCCAGATTTGATGGCCTGTATGGCCAAATCGATCACCGGTTGAGAAGGTGTCGCCGGAGGAACCATAGTCGCGTGCTCTAAGCAAGGCATCGTTGCCATCAGCTTCAACGATCTTTACCCATGGCTTAGTAGGGTCGGTGTTTACTAGATTTGAACCAATATCGCCGAATGATATGTCTTGTTGCTCGACCAATATGCCATGTCCGGGCAAGCCTCTGTCAAAACCAATATCCGATCTCAGGGTTAACCAAATGAATTCGCCTTGAGAAATCTCAATTTTCAGGGGTGATCCTCCTTGGGATATTGGGCGTAATGTGAAATTTCCGTCAAGATGAACATCTGGAATGATTGGGTTGGTTGCTCCAATTAATTCCAATGTAGTAGATGAGGGTAGAGAAGGCATATCCCCATCGCCTAACCAATTTCCACTGGCCATTATGTCCCAGTCACCAAGACCATACCATGATTTGGTGGGTGAATCGCTATGTACGTCGTATAGGTCAACTGCTCCCATTTGGTGCAGCATTTCGTGAACAGTAACTCCAAGCCCACCATGAACTGAGGCCATAGTGTAGTGCTCAAATCTGTAATCTCCAATCTCTATTGGGTCTTGGAATGGTGAGAAGTGGCTCCAGATTGTACTGGAAGGTCCACCCTCCTCTTGGGGGTTACCCGAATGGAGTATTAGAAGGCGGTCAATAACGAAATCTCCATTAAGATCCCAAGTAGAAAGATCCTGTTCCTGGAGCAAAGAAACAATGGCCTGAGTTGCCATTTCTCTAGCCCCCCCAGATCCGTCCCCCGAATCTCTTTCAAACTCAGAATCTGTGCCCCAGTGAGAATCATCGTAAGGCGATTCCCATACCCCATCTATTATTGTTGGAATTAATTGTGAGTTGCCCCCACTAATCTCAGAGATATATTGCTGAGCAGAAAGATCCCCATCGAAGATTCCCCCCAATAGGGAATTTGGAAAGGCCTTTCCCGGAAAACTTACTCGGAGTACTGGCCATCTCTCTTCATCTGAAAGGCCGACCATATCGTAGTCGATATTCTCTTGAGTATCACGCACGGTAGAAGTGACGGCATCGTTAACTGAGTCGGAGAATATGATAACTAATCCGGAAGAAACGAGCAGTGCTACCGCTGCAAGGATTCTTAGGAACTGCAACGACCCTAGTTTGCCCATGTACTTAGCCCAATAGTACAGCCTTTCAAACCAATGCCAAACTGCTAGTTACTTGATTCAGTATTTGCATGGGGATCCCACAATTCCATTTTCACAGGTGCTGTTTGTGATACCATCTCAGCTGAGATCGCAGTCAGAATCGCAATTACTATTTTCAATCCATTATATTCAACAGGTAGGGTGAGAATAACGATTCCAGAAGAAATTGCCAGCATCCTATTCCTGAACCTTGTCTTCCCCGAGTAGACCATTCCGAAAATTCTCGAAAGTGATAGGGTGGCAGTTGTTACTGACCAAACCACAAGAACCCAAGTCGCACCTAAACCCAATGAAAATATTGAAGCAGCATCATACCTGACGAGAACGCCTTCGGGAACGCCATGTGTCATAGAGAGGTCAAAAAGCGCAGGAAGTCCAAAAGTCCAAATTACCAGAATGCAAATTGGAACTATTGCGGTTGTTAGAAACAGTACGGAAATTAGCCATTTTCTCTCTCTGGGGTAAAGGCCCGGTTTTGCGAATTTGTAAGACATTACTGACATTAACGGCAGAATTGATACTATTGATAATAGCATGACTAAACTCCAACGTATCTGTATCCAATCGAATGGCTCGAAAATTGCCAGATTCTCATTGTTCGGTCCTGTAGGCAATGGAGATTTATCGAGCCACAAGAAAATTGCCTGATTACATACAAATGACCAGATTATACAGATGATTAGGAACAAGAATGCGGATTTCCTTGCGATTGAATGTAGTTCCTGGAAATGCTGTGAATGATTCACATTTTCGGGATTCTGATCTTCGCTCACAATACATCCTTCACTTTGGGTTCTGTCCTAGCTGCCAGAATAGTTCTGTAGACGCCATATGCAGCCCATGCACTGATGAAGAAAGCGGTTCCAGTGGCGAAATCTGCGAAATCGACACCTTGGAATGTCATAGGAGCATCTGAATTAGCCCAATCGATGGCCAAGTAGAACGAGATGGCAGATGCAACAAATCTACGGAATGCCTGTGGGTATGCTAACTCACTAGCCAGGAAATCCGGGCCGTCGTCATATTTCCTTTCCAGAATCTCTCTTTGTACAACGGCACCAATTATTAGAGCTGTTAGGCTTGTCCAGTAGAATAGATTTCCCTGAGAGAAAACACGATGTGACAGTGCATCCTGCCGCTCTTGCTCCAACTGCTCTTCTGATACCTCAATTAGGAAAAGAGAATCGTAAGTTCCGACTGATATAGTTCTGGTCTCGAGAGTGGCACCACTCTCGTCGGTGGTAATTGTGCCCGGTGAGCTAATTGTAAACGATAGGATATTCCAATAATCCATATCATCTGGAATACCCGCTCCATCGACAGAGTTTCCAGCCAGCCAGAATTGAACGGAGCCGACATCTTCGCTTGGAGCTTCCCAACTGATTTGCCATACTCCATCGGAACTAGGATCGGAATGAGAGGCATCATCGGACCGACCCTCTGCATAGCGGATTTCCTGACCTTCATCCCATGAGAAGTTACCAATCGAGTCGGATGAGAGTAAAAATCCTGCATCAGTATTGCCTTCTCCGCCCGAGAGTGTTAATGAGTCAGCGACACGGATTGTGAGTTGATACTGTTCGGAAGGCTCGTACAATAGTGGGACTCCAGTAACCATTACTACAGCACGATCCGAAGGAGCGCCATTGTTGTGACATGAGCACCCATACTTCACAGTCAGATCGTCGTTTGAATTGTATGCTCCTGGCCCCTTGCTCATACCCAGTGCTGGGAAAGATATTGCGACCACTATTACTAGGCAGGCCAAGAGCCTTCTAGCACTCACTCCCACATTATCACCGTACCTTTCTCGGAGTCGATGTCAAATAACGGTTGGGGGTACTAATCCTCAGAACTCCTTGATAGCCGCATTTAACTCGTTCATCATCTTCTTGCCATCGCCGAATAACATCATGGTCTTATCTTCGAAAAATAGGTCGTTGTCTACTCCTGCGTATCCAACGGATAGGCTACGCTTGATTATGACAACAACCCTGGCCTTGTCGGCATCGATAATAGGCATACCTCCCAAAGGACCTTCTCCTGACCTAGCAACTGGGTTTACTGTGTCATTTGCACCGATAACTAGAGCGACATCGGTTTCTGGAAGTTCTGAATTGATATCATCCATCTCAATGAGCTGCTCATATGGTACGCTTGCTTCGGCTAATAGGACATTCATGTGACCTGGCATCCTGCCTGCTACAGGGTGAATCCCATAGGATACTTCAACGCCTTGAGATTCTAGAAGGTCGGCGAATTCTTTCACAGCGTGCTGAGCCTGACTAACGGCCATTCCATAACCTGGAATGATTACGCATTTGCTAATTCCATCGCATACCATGGCAACCTCCTCGGGATCGCTACCGACCTTTGTACGAGTAACTGATTCCCTGCCGCCTCCACCAAACGACTTGAAGAGCACTGCTGGGAGGGTTCTATTCATTGCCCTGCACATTATGAATGTGAGAATCAGACCAGCTGCACCCACCATAGAGCCAGCAATAATTAGGACATTGTTGCCGATTACGAAACCTGTGAAAGCTGCAGCTATTCCAGACATTGAGTTTAGCAAACTGACAACAACCGGCATATCAGCACCACCAATTGGAATAACAAAGAGGATCCCGAGCAAACAAGAAAGTAATACTAGTGAATACACATAGTCATAGTTATGTGGATCTTGTACGCTAAGGGCTATCAGAGAAAGGCATGCTAGGAGCAAGGCTCCCTTGACAAAGTTCAGCCAAGGAGGACCCCAAGTTGGGAAATTGACCCACTTCCTTCTACCGCGGTCGTCCTTCTTTGTGAAGGGGATGTAGAAACCGCCTCTCAACTTTCCCATTGCCATGAGGCTGCCAGTCAAAGTTACCCATCCGACTATCCCTGAAAGTCCAATTGCGATCCAGATTGCATACAATTCGACACCCGGTTCGGGGACGCCATTAGGTTCCTGTAGTCGGTTTAGAACTTCGGACAATGCAACGAGTGCCGAAGCACCTCCTCCGAATCCATTGAATAGGGCCACTAATTCTGGCATCTCAGTCATTTCAACGCGAGTTGCCATTACGTAACCAATCGTTGATCCGAGCACTAACCCGCCAATAATCAACTCATATCCGATTACTTCCTCGGTAAACATCTTCACAAGAGTGACGAGTACAGCAAGTAGCATTCCATATGCACCTAGCATGTTTCCCTGAGGAGCAGTTCTAGGACTCGATAGGCGCTTAATACCTAGAATAAAAAGTGCAGCAGAGACCAAGTATCCTATATCCCAGACTACTGAGTCCACCATTAGTTACCACCTCCGCGCTTCTTACCTGCTATCATCTCTAGCATCTTGTTAGTAACCATAAATCCGCCAACAACATTGATAGTTGCCATAACCAAAGCAATGAAAGCGAGCCAGGATGCTGTACCTGGATCTCCATTGTTGAATTCGGCGTTAGAAAGTATCAGTGCCCCAACAATTGTGATACCTGAAATTGCATTTGCACCTGACATTAGAGGAGTATGTAGGGTGGGTGGTACCTTGCTAATCAACTCAAAACCGAGGAAAATTGCTAAGACAAAAACAGTGATGCTAGCAACTAGTGTGGTCTCGTCAAACATTGGAAACGACCTCCGACAATCTCGTCTGCTTGGGATGTATTTTTCCGTCGTGACACAGGAGTACTCCACCCATACCATCGACATAGAAATCATCTCCTTCAGGTGCTCCGACAAGGATCGAATCTTCCATATCGATTCTAAGGGCGTTATCGTCAACTAATGTTGATAGGAAGGTAGTCATGTTATTCGAGAATAGCATACTTGCTGTTGAAGCCAACTCACCAGCTAAATTCTTAGTTCCGACAATTGTAATGCCGTTCTCTGACGTCACCACTTCCCCGGGAACTGTCATCTCGCAGTTTCCACCGACATCAGCATTCATGTCTACCACTACTGAGCCTGGTTTAAATGACGAAATGGCACTGCTTGGAACGGTTATTGGTGCCGGTCTTCCGAATATTCTGGCTGTTGTCACTATCACGTCGGCATCGCTTGCTACTTCGCAGACAGTATCGTTAACTTTCTGAATAAATTCGGGAGTTAGGGGTTTGGCGTACCCGGACTCGTCCTCGAAATCATCCATCCCATCAACTTCAATGAATCGACCGCCAACTGATTCTATTTGTTCGGCAGCGGATTTACGAACATCAGATGCGTATACAACAGCACCAAGCCTCTTTGCAGTTGCTATTGCTTGGAGTCCAGCAACGCCTGAACCCATGATAACGAATTTCGATGGGCGTACTGTTCCAGCACTAGTGGTCATCATCGGTATTCCCCTGGGGACATGTGCTGCACCTAGTAATACGGCTTTGTAACCCGCTAGGTTATCTTGGCTAGAGTTCACGTCCATCGCCTGAGCACGTGAAAGGCGTCTGGGTATCATATCCATGCTAATCAAGGTAATTCCCGACTCTGCGCATTTCTTCACGTTGGTCGGATTCCTGAATGGATCAGATACACAGGCGATAATCTGGCCAGGTTTAATATTGGATGTATCAGGCATTGAAATTGATACTACAACATCACAAGACATTGCATCGTCCCTACTGGACACGGTGCTACCAGCGACCTCATAGTCTTCGTTGCTATTGTGTGAAATCTCACCTGCACCAGACTCGACTACAACTTCGAAGCCTAATTTCTTCAATTTCTTTAATGAGCCCGGGACAATTGAAACCCTGTTCTCACCTTCAATTTCCTTCAACACACCTAATCTCATCATTCGACCTCTGAATTAATTTGAATCCAATTGAAGGCCGTTATTGAAACCGTCGGCTGGGAAATTTCACCTATTCCTCAGCCGAAGATTATGAAATATCCAATTCCGAAAACTGCGATATCACAAATAGCATGAGAAAGCCAGCAAACCCAAATTGATTTGTGTCGGATGTACAACCAAGACCAAATCGCTGCAGCGGAAAGCAGACCAAACGAAGCCATGATCGTTTGCCACCAAACGAAACCGAAGTAATGCAGTGCGATTGCATGGTGAAGTGTGAATAGACTGGCAGACAGAATTATCGCTGCCAATTCGCTACCAAGCAAATCAATGCCCTTAGTAGTAACAAACCATCTGAAAACATATTCCTCAAGTAGGCTGTTCAAGAAAATCCAGTAAAACATCCCAGCAATGTAAATTCGGATATCAGTTAAACCGGTAGTTTCCATTTCTGCTAGCATTGAATCCGTATCTATGGTATCTCCGAAGATTAGCCACATCAGGACAATTATTGCTGACATTAGAATACCCGTGATTGCAGCCATTACGAGTCCCTCTTTGTCAGCTGGCGAACGCGAGACTTCATTTCCCTCGACACGTAAATACCAGTATGCCGGTGCAACTAGTAGCCACAATTTGCAAGCCAAAAAGAATATCTGTGATGTCGTCTCATCATCATTATAATTCAAAGTAAAAAGTATAGAAATGGTCGGAATGAAGGCAACCAAACCGATTGCTACGAGAGGACGATTCATAATAATCATACAAACCAAGCGCAATCTGTTGAATATTCTTCCTACGACACACAAAGTTTCCACAGCAAAGTGCTAAGTCTAGTGCCATAGGCGGGAGAGCATGACAACAGGTGCAAGAAAGGTTGCAGTAATTGGAGCGGGTAACGTCGGTGCTACATGCGCATTCGTCTTAGCTGAAAGAAACGTCGGACAAGTTGTTCTTCTAGACATTTACGAGGGCTTTGCCAAGGGGAAAGCACTGGACATGAGTCAAGGTGGAAGAGTGCTCAATTACGATGGCAGAATCACAGGTACCAAAGATTATGCCGATATCACGGGTTCTGATGTGGTCGTAGTAACATCAGGATTTCCACGACAACCTGGTATGAGTAGGGAAGATCTGATAGGTAAAAATGCAGATATCGTTTCACAGGTCGGCAAGGGAATTAGGGAGCATGCTCCTGATTCAGTTATTGTAATGGTTACAAATCCACTAGACCTAATGACATACCACATGCAGAAGATCACTGGATTCACACACAACCGCGTTGTAGGTCAGGCAGGAATATTGGATAGCGCTAGAATGACTCACTTCATCTCAGAGGCTGTTGGATGTAGCAATGAAGACGTGCAGGCAATGGTTCTCGGAGGGCACGGAGATACGATGGTACCACTTCCCAGGTACACAACGGTAAATGGCATTCCGGTAACTCAGCTCCTTAGTGATTCGGAAGTGAGCAGTATTTGTGAAAGAACAGCTAGCGGCGGTGGAGAAATTGTGAAGTTGCTAGAGAAAGGCAGTGCCTTCTACGCTCCGGGCAGTGCGGCTGCAATAATGGCTGAGGCGATTCTCGGAGACAGGAAGAGAGTACTGCCATGCAGCACATATCTGAATGGAGAGTATGGCATGGAAGACATCTACATTGGGGTCCCCGTTGTTCTGGGCAAAGATGGAGTAGAGAGGATAATCGAGCTTGAGTTAGAATCTCACGAATTGAAGAGTCTTCAAGATTCGGGTTCATTCTACAAAGAGCAATTAGGTTCCATTCTGGGATATTAGTGAGAATGGGATGAAAACGTGGATAATCAATTTCTTCATCTTGAACACGATGGGAAATTGCTACTAGTTGATCTAGATGGCAATGGTCCTGCAATACCTATGATGGGACGGAGCTTATCTGAAAATGGATTCCATATTAGACTTCCAACGCCTGATGAAGTGTCTTCAATGGGGATATCATGGAAACTGAGAAGAACTAATAGAATTAGGCTAGATTCTAAAGATTACATTGTCAAATATGGGATTCCAGAAATCCCATGGCCTGAGAATTGGGCTTGGAAAGACTCAACGATAAGCGATAGCGCAGTTGATCCATTAGCCAGGGAGTCTGTCTATCGTACTATTCACAGGGTAGTGAGTAAAGTAGTCATCATTAATCCCAGAGGGGAGGTCCTGATGGCAAAAGTTTCGAGAGGTTTCTTCACTGGTTGTTGGACCCTTCCAGGGGGGTTCGTGGACTATGGCGAGCATCCTCGGGAAGCAGCTGTCAGGGAGGCTCTAGAAGAGTTGGGGCTTGTGATTGAAATACCTAATCCACTGAATAGTCAAGACAAAATGGGTGATGGCGAAGACGGGGCGATAGTTCAGGCAAAAATCTTCAATGATGAAGGGATAAATTGGGTGTCGTTCACTTACAAGTGTAATGCAGATTTGGGAGGTCAAGAGATTTGCCCTAAGGATGACGAAATCGAAGAGGCCAGATGGTTTACGAAAGAAGAGGCCTTGAGAGTAGCTGTATCGGAATTCGATATTGACGCAATAAAAATTCATTTACAATAGTTTCAATCCTTTATCGGACATTTGTCGACTAACATTAGGAACGTTGGTTTTGGTGGGCCTGCCTGGATTCGAACCAGGGTCTATTGCTCCCAAAGCAACAAGCATAGACCAGACTAACCCACAGGCCCCTAGGAAATGAGTGCGGTTGACGAATCGTCATGAACTTTGCTGGAGCCAAGACCATGTTTCAGAGTCATTTCTAACAAGAATTCCGTCCAACTCTGCTTGACCTATCAGATGTTGCGAGGTGGTTTCGTCAATCCCCATTTTTGCAAGCTCATTGTCAAGTGACTCGATGGTAAGTATTCCTGCTTCATCTGTGGCCTCGCGCATGGCTCGAATAGTTCTCGATCGGATATTTCCAGTATTAGTGGCGATATAGCGTGCCGATTTTTCTTCCAAAGACTGAATTCTTTTCGAAATATCATTGGCTATTTCCCTAGGAATGTTGGCATTTGATACTGCATCGGCAAGCTGACGGGAATCAGCAAAAATGGATATGACTTTGGAGTTGGTTGTTCCACATTTAGTGCAATTGCACGATGTATCTGCTTTACAGCCGAATGAATGGCCGCAAACGCATCTCCGCAATTGCCACTCAACGCTCACGCAATCGACCAATGATGCAGGTTCATCACTTTGTCGTGGCAAAGATGAACTTCTAAACCCTCTAAGGGGTTGATATGAGGAGGCTTAGATGGGTTGCTCTGGGCTTTTCCATGATGCTTGTGCTAATCTCATTGGCAATAATGTTTGTAGAACGGACAATTACTGCTGAAGCTTGGGCGATGCTCCTGCTGGCACCAGTCCCTGCTGGTTTTGCCGTGACCACCGGAAATGATTCCGATACTGGGACCGATCAAGTTATCGAGTGGGCAGATGAGTCTGAATTTGAGCGGGAGGCAGCAGTGGGAGACCCCTCTGATGCTGGCTTCGACGTGCCGGTTCTGTAATCAAGACAGCCGTAGAGTCTCGAGATTTGCAGGAGCATAAGTCTGGACCTTGAACTTCTCGCGGAGTCCCATCCTGAAGGCATTGCAAGTCTGTGGATCGCCATGATGGCAGATGATCTTCCTCGGGGTGGGGTTCAACGCAGAGACGTAGTCCATCAATTGGTTCCTGTCCGAGTGACCGCTGAATCCGTCAATGATTACCATGTTGCAATTTACATCCAGCATCAACGTCTGACCCTTGTCCATCAATGGGACATGGGAGTGACCCTCCTGAAGTCTCCGTCCCAGAGTACCGGAAGCCTGGTAGCCAACGAAGCAAAGTGTATTTCCTGGCTCGGGTGCCCAGTGCTTCAGGTACTCGATTATTGGCCCACCGGTCATCATTCCGCTCGTGGCTAGTACTATGCAGGGGCTTGGATCCAGTAGAATCGACTCGCGCAACTCGCGCGAATCTACTTGCTTGAACCATGAGGAGTTGAATGGATTCTGATCCCCTCCCCTGAGCATACTCTTCTTCAATTCCCTGTTCAAGAAATTAGGATGGCTGGAGTGGATGGCGCTAGCTTCGCTAATCATTCCATCAAGCCAAACCGTTACGGGGGGAACTTTGCCAGACTTGAAGAGTTCGTCAATTGCCAACATAACCTCTTGAGACCTACCGACAGCGAATACCGGGCAGAATATCTTCCCCTTCCGGTTCAATGTGTCCGTGACAAGGTCCTGTAACTCCTGGCTGGCCTGTTGCCTTGTTGGTTGGATACTCTGGGGGCTCCCATATGTGGATTCAATTACCAGTGTGTCAACCTTGGGGAAGCGGACAGTTGCCGCATCGAACAACCATGATTTCTCGTATTTGATGTCTCCAGAGAACAGTAGTCTGTGTTCTGACTTGCCCTCTCCTATCTGCATGTAAACGCTTGAAGAACCGAGGATGTGCCCGGCATTCTCCATCGTCATCTTGACATCTGGCGCAATGTCGGTCTTGTCACCCCAGTTGACATCGACTACGTGCTTAATGCACTCTTGAATATCTGCCTTGGAGTATGGCGCTTCATTCCCCTCTGCTTGAGAGACTTTGATGTAATCTATCTGCAGAAGTGTCATCAGATCACGAGTAGGGGGTGTACAGTATACCGGGCCCTTGTAACCATACCTGAAAAGAACAGGTAGCATGCCAATGTGGTCTACGTGGGCATGGGTGATTACCACTGCATCTAAATTGTCCAATGGGAGAAGTTCCGGTGCTGCAAAAAATGGCTGAACCTCATTTTGGTTACTTGTAGGCTTGGCACCGACATCAACCAGAACCTTCGACTCATTTGTAGTTACGAGATGCATAGCTCTTCCAACCTCCCTGTAAGATCCAAGTGCTGAAACCCGTACCCAAGACTCACCGGGTCTTTGGGGACGGTAGATCCTAGTTCCAAATTTCTTCAAGAGCGATTTCCTCTCATCTGCAAGCTCCTTTCGGTATCGGCGTATGTCGTGCTGAGTGCGACTTTCCCTCGCAGGGGCACGTTCGACTTTAACCAGCCAGCCAATCTCGTCCCTGAGGGCATTGATATGTGCCCCCTTAGGGCCTACTGCTGAAGAGGGGTCATCACACTCCAGAATAACCTCTGATAATGCAGGATCCAACCACGTGTTCCTAACCATTGCCTCGGGAGGGATAATTCGATTTACGGCATCATGAACCGCGGAATCATCAGCAAGAATATCTGGATGTGGCCTCACAACAACTCTTCTTTTGATAGTCTTAGCAATGCGGACGGTAAGACTCTCAGAACCTCCTGAGAACCTTCCGGGTTGCTTGGTAATTATTGCTATCGAACCTGCTTCCAAAGTCACTTCTGAATCAATATCATCAGGAATCAGCTTGGAAATCTTCCTCTTAATCTCAGGTAGTGTCAGTCTCATAGTTCCTCCTCTTTTCCTCAGGCAACCAGGCCAAGTCGGCGCTAGGCCGGGAATGTGATCAAAGCGAAGAGAGAAGCTCGCTGACTTCGTCTTCGGATAATTGCGTGAAACCATCTTCATTGGTGATATAGGCTAGATCCATCCCATTTCCACTTGCTGCATCCCTCTGTGCTGATGCGAGCAGGGACTTTGCTGCCACTGCCAAAGCCTGCTGTTTAGTCATTCCCTCTTGGAATTGATCCTCTAGAACCCCGTACATGTACGGGCTTCCTGAGCCGGTGGCACAGTAAACATCAGGAATAGAACCGCCAGCTGAGTCGATGCTGTAGACACTTGAACCAGAGGGGTCGACACCGACAATTAGCAACTGAACGTAGTGGGGCCTGCCTGAAAGAATGTTTGCGGTGAACGTCGCTGCACCCTTGACAGTCATTGGCGTGTCCCTCTTTAGTTCGTACAACTTCAATTCAGCTGCCAGAACTCGTGATAGAGACTGAGCATGCCCAACCAGTCCGGCAGTAGTTAGTGCAATGTTATCGGATATCCTGAATAGTTTCTGAACGGACTTATTTGCAATGAAATGTCCCATTGTTGCCCTATGGTCCGCGCCAACAACAACACCTCCGTCGTAAGTAATGCCAACGGTACTGGTGCCAGTCTTGATTGCGGAAGTTGTTGCGTCCATAATTATCACCGGCGGAGTTGCCAGTGATATTGACTAAAATCGACCCCTTATCAATGCGACGGGAGGTGGGGCTGAAAGAATTGTATTACAATGTACAGATAATTTCCGCCATTGCAGAAGGTATGAAGGGTCAAATGAATGTCGAAATGACGTGAACTCGGAAGACGATGGTCCCAAATGGGTTGAAATGCCCAGTATTTCGGATCAAAATTCCGGTTCCATAGAACCCGGAGAGCCCTATCACGACCTAGGGATGAAATATGTCCACGCACCTGTTCCAAGGACACAGGGCGATGTGATTGTTCATAGAGCATTACTTGAGGACGTGACTGGCATTGCACAACTCATGGATTGGATCTCTGATGGAGATATTGTTATCGTAGAAATGACTGGTTTGATGACTAGGGACATGGAATTGCAATTGGCAGTAGGCAGAATTCAAGAATTCGTGGAAGGAGACATGCGTGGACAGCTAGTACGACTCGGCAATTCAAGACTACTACTACTTCCTCCAACTTTCGAAAGTGCCAGGGTGAAGTGACTCATGCAGAGTAAGGTGGATGCTCCCTGTCCGCAATGTGGCGGCGCAGAGGATTTGACGATGCTAGCGATGAACGACGAAATTCCATATTTCGGCGAACACACGCAAATCACAGTCTTGTGCGGCTCTTGCGGGTGGAAGCACACAGATTTCATACCCTCAGATGGAGAAAAACCGGGATTTTCCTCACTTCTTGTCGATGATAGCGAGAAGACGATGGCTAGAGTTGTGAGATCGTCTTCATGTACGATAAGGATACCTGAACTCGACTTGGAAGTTTCTCCTGGCGGCTCATCTAGTGGATATGTGACAAACATAGAGGGCGTGATTAAACGGTTCGAAAATGCCATAGAGACGATTATCAGAGGTGATGAAGATGCGGGGGTTACTGAAACCGCTTTGCAAATCCTGGAAAGTTTGGAAATGGTGAAGGATGGATCTGCCGAGGTCAGTGTGGAGTTACTAGATCCCAGGGGGAGGAGTCAAATTATCCATCTAGAAGCGATTTCAAGGGAATTGAGGGATGAAGAGAAAGAAGTTTTGGAAACGGGACCAGAGATACCGGTATTCGACCTCGGCTAGAGTGCATCGGGTGCCAGGAACTCGTCTACTCTATCCTCCCACTGTACCCTCTTCTCTGAGAGTTCGGCCAACCATTCTGTAGCTCTGTCGATGCACAGTTGCTTTACCTCACCCGCCAGTAACCTGCCACTTTCGTATTCTTTCTGTACCTCATGCAATGCATTGTCATCTTGCTCGAAGAAAAATTGCAAGTATTGGAAGGCTACGTCCTTGGACACGTCCCCTCCGAGCCTTCGATGTTCCTCTACTGTTGGCTGTCCGCCGCTGATTGCTCTCTTGACTTTCTTCGACATTGCTTCTATATCGTCATCCATGAAAATGGTACTTTCAGGCTTAGATGAAGACATCTTGTCGCCAGTCATTCCAACGGCGAATCTATGGTATGTTGAGCTTGGGGGCAAGAGGCCCATTCCGCCCATAATTCTCTCCATAGTAAGCAATTTCATTCTAATACGGAATTTATCGGCAAGTGTTGCTCCTGGAATCTCGATTGTACCGTGTTTGGGGTTTGTTTTGATATCGGAGAATCCTAAATCTAAGATTGATGATTCTAGATTTGACATCATAGACGTCCTTGAGGACATGTCGACCTTCCCTGAATCCGAAACTCCCAACTGTGAGCGATTTACATCCTGAATAGAGAGAGCCACGGTTAGGCCTCCTGACTTTCTTTGCTTTACATTGAACCAGTTACTTTTCTGAGTAATGTCCCTAGTCAGCCTCAGATGAGGGTCCTGATCGACTCCCACTGGAACGACGATAGGCCTTAGACCTCCAAAATCGTCCATCTGAGGGTGCACGATATCCCCAACTTGCACCATTGGTGCTTGCACATGTGCCAGGTTTGTTTCTCCGTTGAAACCATAGATTGCCTCAAATTCCGAGAGGTTCGTCCTCTGTCCCAGTGTAAATGCCAACCTCTGAACTGAGGGTCTAGTACTCTGAAAGTAGACATTTGTGTTATCTGGATCAAGTCCCAAGGCGGCGTAGTTGAGAACGTATTCGCGTAGAGCCGTGTCGCGACCCTCTGCTAGCGAAGTTCCACGAGTTGCCAAGGCCTCAAGATCAGCTACGGCAACTGTAACGTCCGCGCCCTGTTCCTGGAACCATCTAACTTGTTCGATTACCATGCTATGCCCAAGGTGCATCCTACCGCTGGGCATCAATCCAGTAAGCACTCCGAATGGATCACCTACGTTCATGCAGTCAACTACTACATCGAGATCTCTGTGACCGAAGACTATGCCTCTGCGATGCAACATCCCTGGATTTGGCAGGGAGTTGGGGTCAACTGAAGACAGTCCGAACTTACTGACTATTCGGGCATAGTCAGTTGATTGCTCGGATGACCACGGGTCTATCCTTCCGGCCTTATCCATGCAATGCGGCATGTATTGCACCCAATCAAGGCATCGCTATTTTTTGCAAAAATAATAACGGACAGTTAGAACGAATAACACACCCGCATCCCGAGAGTCATGGCGGCAATACACTGCTTCGGTGTTGGTCTAGTAGGTTCCTATGTCGCAACGAAGTTCGCAGAGTCGGGATTTACTGTACATGCCTATGATCCCCAGCCATATCGTGTAATGGGGATTCCCAGCATTGAGATTCATCATCTAGAGCCCGATGAGGACCCGATAGATTTGATGTTGGATCTAGTTTCATCACGGGACGGCATTACATTCGACCCGGATAATGACATTGTGGTCAATATGCTACCTGGTGACATCGGGCATTCTAGCACAACGTCACTAGCAGAGCTACCATGGAGAACTGTTGATCTGAGTTTCAGCGAATTCACTCCAGACAGAGATGAGGATAAGGCCAAGGAATACGGCGCGAAAATACTGTGGGATACTGGAATTGCGCCCGGCCTATCAAACATGCTCC
>CETH01160910.1_pt1 | contig 35840 bp, 33 predicted proteins | sample 361461 | NCBI WGS metagenome assembly CETH01 (sample SAMEA2622695, study PRJEB7988) | marine metagenome | isolation source: saline water (ENVO:00002010), including
AGGAGCCTGTGGCAGAGGAAGTTCCTGTTGAGGATGAGGCTTCTGTTGAAGACGCTGCGCTAGAGAAAGATGAAAGTGAGAAATCGTGACCGATGAGAATCAAAAAGTCTCTCACGCCCTCTCCACACTAGAACATCTCGTTAAATCTGTTGTTGAGAAACCGGATGAGGTACAAATAGACATTGAAACCGGTGATGGTGAGACAACCCTATCAGTGAAAGTCGGTGATGGTGATATGGGAAGAGTCATCGGCAGGCGTGGTCGAATCGCAAACGCCATAAGGACTGTAACTAGGGCAGCTGCAGTCAGAGATGGTGTGTCTGTGTCTGTTGAATTCGTTGACTAGTCAAAGGAACTGCTCTAATTCTAAATTCGCATATTTGCAACAACATACAAGATTAAAGAATCTGAAATAGAGCATGGATAGCGATCAACTTCTAGAAATAGGAAGAATTGGGAAACCACACGGTTTGCGCGGAGAGTTGATAGTAGCTTTGATATCAAATGTGGACGAACGAATGAAAGTGGGTGCCGAAGTATATTTAACGTCTAGGCAAAAGTACGTAGTCACAGGCTCAAAGCCATATAAAAGTAACTTTCTAGTTTCTCTAAGTGGAATTACAAGCCGTACAGAAGCTGAAGCTCTAGCCGGGGAACTATTACTTGCGAAACCATTGGAAGACCCGAATATCAAATGGGCTCATGACCTCATAGGAAATTTAGTCATTGACAATGAAGGGAACCCACGCGGTTTGATAGTTGAGATTCACGCTAACCCCGCCAGCGATCTACTGGTTCTGGAAGACGAAACTTTAATCCCTGTAGTTTTCCTCAAGGATATTAAAGATAACAAAGTCTTCGTTGATACTCCGAAAGGCATATTCCAAGATAGTCAATCATGCGAATAGATATTCTCACAATTTTCCCATCTTTAATAAATAGTTTCGTTAATGAATCGCTAATTGGGAAAGCTCAAGAAAACGGAACTCTGGAAATTTTCGCACATGACCTTAGAGAGGGCGCATCTGGCCCTCATAAGGCTGTCGATGACACTCCTTTTGGAGGTGGCCCAGGGATGGTTCTAAAACCTGACCCAATTTTTGACGTCGTAGAGAACAGAAATCCTCCGCGTCCTCTGTACCTCCTTAGCCCAGCAGGCGATCCCTTTAGCCACTCAAAGGCAGTAGAGCTATCCAAATTAGATGGATTTTCCCTCCTCTGTGGACGGTATGAAGGCGTTGATCAGCGCGTTCGAGATCATCTAGTTGACGGAGAGATATCGTTAGGAGATTTTGTGCTTGCTGGAGGAGAAATCGCTGCCCTAGCTATTGTTGAGAGCGTCACACGTTTGATACCAGGCGTAATGGGCAATATAGAATCTGCAGCTTCAGAATCATTCTCTCAAGGGTTATTGGAGTACCCTCAATACACAAGGCCATGGGATTTTGAAGGTCTTTTCCCACCAGACATACTCCGGAGTGGCAACCATGAAGAAATAAAACTCTGGAGAAAGGCTAAAGCTCTTGAAATTACTCTTCAAAACCGACCTGACCTCATCGAAAAGAAAGGCGGATTAACAGATGAAGAGCAAAGCCTACTAGAAAGAAAATTCCCGTAATTAAATTTTCTAATCAATTTAGATAGCTTTGATTGCCGTCCGGAGGATTTGTCCGTATCCTTACATGGTTGGCAACCAACAAATAATGCACAAGGGTTATCATGAAACTCACAGACGAAATAGATAAAGCCAGTCTCAAAGAAGGCCTCCCCGAATTCTCTCCGGGAGACACCGTCAAAGTTCACGTACGAGTCGTTGAAGGAAATCGCGAACGAACACAGATATTCGAAGGTGCAGTAATCGGTAGACAAGGCGGAGGTATCGGAGAAACATTCACAGTCCGTAAAGTTTCTTTCGGCGTTGGTGTTGAAAGAACATTTCCTATTCACTCACCAATTGTTGAAAAAATAGAAATTGTGAGTAAAGGTGATGTCCGCAGAGCCAAACTTTATTATCAGAGGGAAAGAATTGGGAAACGGGCAAAGATAAAGGAAAAAAGAGACTAATTATCCCCACCTAATTTACAGGTGGACGGTTTCCCCTGTTATTCCAACATCCCTTATGCCAATGTCTCCTCAAATCTGGAGCCAACCTTGGCACAGCAACAACATGGCCAACCCCTCTTGCAATATCTCTCCCACAACCCGGGCAAACATAAAGCTTTACAGCTTCATACGGTTGCACGAATCTTGTTTCGACAGAATCCTCTGACCAATCCATCGCTAACCTAACAATGCCCAGATAACCAAAGCAATGAGAAGGGCAAGACCAAAACCCACAAACCAATAATCAAATTTTGATTTTCGATAGCTTCGAGTCGGACTAAATCCCATATAACTAGTATTGTTCTTCTATGGAAGAAATACTCGTAAATCAGAATGGAAATATAGCCACAGTCACCATAAACCGACCTGAGGTCAAAAACGCAGTCACTTCAGGAATGTGGGATGACCTAACTGCCATTTTTACTGAATTAGGGTACGACGACAATGTTAGAGCTGTGATAGTGACTGGAGCAGGAGATGACTTTTGCTCAGGCGCAGACGTAAGCGCAATGGGAAGAGATGAAAACGAAGTCAAATTGCATCAACTAGAAGCCATGAGAAAAGTAGGGGATTGCTGTCTGTCTTTGTTCAATATGCCAAAAGTAACTATCGCAAGAGTCCCTGGCATAGCAGTCGGAGCCGGAATGAATATGGCGTTGTGCTGCGACCTACTTATAGCTTCAGAAAATGCGCGTTTCAGCGAAATATTCGCCAAAAGAGGGCTTTCCGTTGACTTTGGTGGCTCATACCTTCTTCCAAGAATAGTCGGTCTCCAAAAAGCAAAAGAGCTAGTTCTGCTCGCTGATGTGATCTCGGCGTCCGAAGCTAACAGGATGGGATTTGTAAATTATGTCGTAGATCCCAAAGAGCTCGATGCGAAAGTGAACGAGATCGCAGAAAAAGCCGCAGCAGGACCACCACGAGCACTTGCCATGAGTAAAGCGCTCCTCAACAGGTCCTTCTCAAATTCCCTGACCGATGCATTAGACCAAGAAGGGACAGCCCAAACCTTTAACTTTACGACAAAAGATATTACAGAAGCTATGAGAGCATTCAAAGAGAAACGAATTCCAGATTTCAAAGGCTGGTAATGCCACTAACCTCTCTTCATTTACCACGGTTAATTTTCGCGATCGTCTTGCTGGTGGCATCCATATCCTGCGGAGTTAGCGCTTCTCCTGAGGTTAAGCCAGATGAGAACGGCTCAGTCGATCCAGAACTCATACTGGGAAGAGAAATATGGGGTATCCACTGCTCCTCTTGTCATGGGGCTTCGGGTCAGGGCGGTAGAGGAAAAAAACTCAATAACGGAGAGTTAGCCATAAATTACCCCGACAAAACGTCACTTATCTCACTCATCCAGAATGGCAAAGGGCAAGGGATGCCAGCCTTTTCATCAAAGCTAACCATTGACGAAACTAAAGCTGTAATCAACTACATATTAGATGTCTTAAACTAGTAAAAGTTAATGGCTTCAATCACTCAAAAATTCCAGTAATCTGGAAATATGAGCTGGGAATTGCCAAACTTTGTTCAATCCTTAACGTCCGTTTCCGATTCAACCGCCTCGGTCTATAAAAGAGATCTAAAATCCTTCATAGAGTGGTGCGAAAGCCACAAATTAACTGCTCCATCAGAAGTTAGCAGAAGAAACCTCAGATATTATCTTGCCTGGCTTCAAGAAAATGATTATTCAAGGAGAACAATTTCTAGAAAAGCATCTTCACTTCGGAGATACTTTAAGTGGGCTCAACATAACTCACTAACAGATTCCAATCCAACGGTTAACCTCCAGACACAAGGTGGCAAATCAAAACTTCCAAGAGTTTTAAAGAAGCAGGAATTGCAGGTTCTTCTGGATAACCCAAGACCAGGAACCTTAAACGACGGTATCAGAAAGTCCAGAGATGATGCGATACTTGAGCTTTTGTACGGGAGTGGACTAAGGGTAAGTGAACTTTGTAATCTCAAATTCGATCAGATTGATTTCAAAAAGCAACTTCTACGAATAGAGGGAAAAGGAAGGAAAGAGCGCTTAGTCCCGCTATCCAGAAAGTCAATACAGTGTCTCGAATTGTGGTTAGAGAATGGTAGACCAGAGATGCTAGGCACCGAGGCGAAACACGACTTTGTATTCGTCAACATGCGATGTAAACAAATAACTCCTAGAGATGTGCGGCGATTACTTGACCGCAGATCCTCAGTCCCAGTGAATCCTCACGCTTTGAGACATACATTTGCAACACACCTTCTTGACGGGGGCGCAGATTTGCGTGAAGTTCAAGAACTTCTCGGCCACTCGGATCTTAGCTCAACCCAAATCTACACTCATGTAAGTAAAGACAGATTGAAGGCCATACATAAACGAACCCATCCCAGAGGATAAGCTAAAGCTTATAAAAGCAGGTGTAACTTTAATATCTAATTGTTAGAATCTGATGTGCTTGAGATTCAAGCAAATTTCACCTGAATAACTCCACGGTCGCCAAGGCGTATATTCAGGAATCGTTTAACCGTGGTAGGAGAAAAATGTCACCAGTTGTTACCATGAGCCAGTTGCTCAAGGCAGGAGTCCATTTTGGTCACCAAACAAGACGATGGAACCCTAAAATGCAGCGCTTCATACATGGGGAGCGAAACGGGATCTATCTCATAGACCTAAACCAAACACTTGAGAGAATCACTGATGCTTACAGTTATGTCAGAGATACTGTAGCGGAGGGCGGTATGGTGCTTTTCGTAGGCACGAAAAAACAAACCCAAGATGCTGTTAAGTCCTTTGCACAAGGTTGCGGGCAGCCTTATGTCAACCAAAGGTGGCTCGGAGGAATGCTTACGAACTTTGAGACCATGGCAAAACGAGTTGGGAAAATGAAGGAATACCAGCGAATGCGAGACTCGGGCCAGTTTGATGAAATGCCAAAGAAAGAAGCTTTAATGCTATCCCGAGAGTTAGCGAAATTAGAGAGAAATCTCAGTGGAATTAGCATGCTTAAAGAGCGGCCACAAGTAGTGTTTGTGCTAGATACCAAAAAAGAACACATTGCAGTAACGGAAGCCAACAAGTTAGGTATTCCTGTAATCGCGGTTGTTGACACCAATTGTGATCCTGATGTAATAGATTTCGTAATTCCCGGAAATGATGATGCAATTAGGTCAGGCGAGCTGATGTGTCGTGTTATCTCGGAAGCAGTTGAAGAAGGGCAACTAATCCGATCAAAGAAATATGGAACACAATCAACCGCCAAAGAAGAAGAACCAGTTGAACCAGTTGTACAAGAAGAAGCCCAAAAGGAAGCGACTGCAGATTTCCAAGAAAGAGAAAAGAAGGTCGCTGAAGAGATTGCCACAAAACCCGAAACAGTAATAGGAGACGGTAACCCAGAACTGGAGGAAATATAATGCCAGAATTTACCGCAAAAGATGTGCAAAAACTCCGTCAAGCCTCTGGCGCTGGAATGATGGACGCCAAAAGAGCTTTAGACGAGTCCGCCGGTGATTTCGATGCAGCGTTACAATCGTTACGCGAAAAGGGCATAGCAAAAGCGGATAGTAGAAGCGATAGAGAGAGTGCAGAAGGAGCAATTGCCGTTGCGCAAAACGAAGCCGCAGTAGCCATAGTCGAGCTTAAATCCGAAACTGATTTTTCGGCAAAAGCCAGCGACTTCCTATCATTAACTCAGGAACTCGCCGATTTAGTGCTTGCAGAAGGAGAAGATGCTGTTTCAACCAAAGAAGCTGAAATAGATGATCTTCGGATCTCAAAAAAAGAAAATATACAACTTGGAACTGTTAAGCAGATTGTTATCGATGAAGGTTCATTAGTTGACGTTTATCTACACACCGATCAGGAAGGCCGAGGAATCAACGGTGTTATCGTCCAAGGGAAAGACGTGCCACCCGATACCTTGCATGAGGTTGCGCTTCACATAGCTTTTGCGAAGCCATCAGCTCTCTCTCGCGAAGAAGTACCCATTGAAGATATCGAAAAAGAAAGAGAGAGTGCTCTAGGCGTCACCAAGGCTGAAGGGAAACCAGAGGCTGCGTGGGAAAAAATAGTTGAAGGCCGAGTCTCAAAGTGGCTAAGCGAAAGAGTACTGTTAGAACAAGGAATGTTTGGAGAAAAAGAAACAGTCGCACAAAAATTGGGAGCAGGCACTATTACGAATTTTGTGCAAGCATACATCGGCGACTGACTAGAATTATGGCCCTGAAGATCAAATTTCAAGAAAAGCATGCACTTTAGCGCCGGAAGGGGCATGATACAGACGTGAGTGATTCCAGTACACAACTTCAGCCCGGTAGATGGGGCAGGGTAGTTCTAAAAGTCTCGGGCGAAGCTTTTGCTGGCGATATGGGATATGGAATAGATGGTCATGTCGTTCAAGAAATAGCTCGACAGATTGTTAGAGTCCGATCTGAGTTTGACGTGCAGCTAGCTATAGTCGTCGGTGGTGGAAACATTTGGCGAGGAATGGCAGGTTCCGGAGCTGGTATGGACAGAGCGCAAGCTGACTACATGGGAATGCTCGCAACCGTCATCAATGCGTTAGCTCTGCAGGACACATTAGAGCAACTTGGCCAACCTACTCGTGTTCAAACAGCCATCCACATGAGTCAGGTCGCAGAACCATATATAAGACGAAGAGCGCTTCGTCATCTTGAAAAAGGAAGAGTAGTAATTTTCGCCGGCGGGACTGGAAACCCTTTCTTCACGACAGATACAACTGCAGCACTTCGGGCAGTAGAAATCGAAGCAGGGGCGATACTCAAGGGGACACATTCAGGGATACAAGGGGTATATGATGATGACCCTCGAGTAAATCCTGATGCGCAGTTACTCGAAGAAATTACCTACATCGATGTTCTGAGTAAAGGATTGAAGGTGATGGATTCTACGGCTATCTCACTTTGCATGGATAATAATTTACCCATTGTTGTTTTTGATTTAATGGGCGATGGAAATGTAGGACAAATTCTTGCCGGCAAACAGGTAGGAACTGCGGTTAGTTAGGGACACATGAGCGACGAGTTAATAGAGCTTTTATTTGCTGAAGCAGAAGAAAAGATGGAGAAGTCGGTCTTGAGAACTAAAAGTGAGTTCTCTTCAATAAGAACTGGTCGTCCAAGTCCTGCTTTAGTGGAGCGGATACAAGTTGAGTACTTCGGAAGTGACGTGCCGCTGCAACAACTTGCCAGTTTCTCAGTGCCAGAAGCCCAGTTACTCGTAATCGCCCCTTTTGACAAAGGGGCGATCGAAGCTATCGAAAGAGCGATAGTTCTCGCAGATCTTGGAGTTAGTCCCGCAAACGATGGTTCAATTCTCAGGCTGAACTTTCCTCCGCTCACAGAAGAGAGGCGGAAAAAACTCGTAAAGGTGGTCAAAAACCTAGCGGAAGAGGGAAGAGTATCAATTCGGGGTATAAGACGATCAGCTCGTCAAGATCTGGACACTCTTGACAAAGATGGAGATGTTTCATCGGATGATGCGAAGAGAGCATCAGAAAAGATTGATACTATGACACGAGACTTTGAGGGCCAAATAAACGCTGCACTCGAGCAGAAAGAAACTGAACTACTAGAAGTTTAGACTATGGTAGATTTCTGGAGATGTAATGACGGAAGAAGAAAACACAAAGGGACCAGAAGGGGACTCAACAAATCATGGGCTGCCGCATTGGAGTGAGCCGGCTACAGGTCAGTTCCCTAAAGTTGAAGTAAGCAAAAGCGACGAACCTAGCGAAGATTGGGAAGCGTTAAGAGAGGATGCCAACTGGGGCGAGGGCGCTGATTCTGAGAGTTCGGCCAATAAGACGCAACGGATAGATGTTACGATAGGGGAAGACCCTAAGACAGATGATTTCTTTTCCTATGGGAAGCCACTTGATCTGGCCGAGACTACAGAATCAATCATCTCCGAAGGGAAAAAATCAAGAAGATCAGGGTTAGGTTCGAGGGAAACCTTGACTCGTGTCCTCACTGGGCTTGTCCTCGGCGGAATCGTTATCCTTTGTCTTGCAATTAGCAAGATAGCAACAGTTGTTTTAATAGCAGTGATGCTTGGTATAGCTTCCACGGAGTTATTTCAGAGCCTTTACAAAGTTGGATGGCAACCCCCAACCCTTGTGGGTTTGGTAGCTTCTGTAGGAATGCCATTAGCTGCGTATTGGAAGGGCGAAGGAGCAATTGGTTTAGTCCTTTTCCTTACATTCCTAACAGGGGCTCTATGGTATTTGCTTGGAATCGGGGGGACGCGCCCTGTTCCGAATCTCGCAGTTTTGACTCTAGGGGTTGTCTATGTGGGCGTCTTGGGTTCTCACGCAGCTTTACTATTGGATGACCCTAAAGGAAAGGGGCTACTGCTTGCGGCAATCCTCCTGGCAGCTGGATATGACATAGGAGGGTACTTCATCGGGCAAGCCCTCGGTCGTTCACCCCTCACAGAAGTCAGTCCGAATAAAACTATTGAAGGTTTATTAGGCGGAACGTTAGCCACAGTTGGCGTAGGGGTGCTGCTTGCTGTATTCGACGTAGGGCCCTTTGATGGTGATCCTTTCGGCTTCTCAAATGCGCTTTTATTGGGAATAGTCGTGGCAGTAATCGCACCCATCGGTGACCTCGCAGAATCACTCATTAAACGAGATTTAAAAATCAAAGATATGGGAACAGTGTTGCCTGGGCATGGCGGAGTGCTAGATCGTTGCGATACTCTATTATTCGTGGTCCCGACAGTCCATTACATGGTTCTTGTTATGTCATAAATCACTTCAGTGTCTCACGTCATTAAGAAGATTAAGACTTACACTTTATATATGATAGGGAACGGCACCTGATGAAAAACATAGCGCTACTCGGCTCTACGGGATCAATCGGAACGCAAACCCTTGATGTGGTCAGAGCGACACCGGAAAAGTTCAATATTGAAGTGCTTGCCGCTGGTTCCTCCATAGACAATATTCGAAGACAAATTACTGAATTTAACCCATCAACAGTAATAATGTCTGATGTCAGCGCGGCGAAAGTACTGGACGAAGAATTCACGGCGGTAACTGTGTTGAGCGGCCAAGAAGCTCTCAAAGAATCAGTTGTGACTTGCGATATTGTCATTAACGCGATAGTTGGTTTTGCTGGATTGCCGGTCACCATAGCAGCGTTAACTGAAGGAAAGACTCTTGCGTTAGCGAACAAGGAATCTCTTATCGCAGGGGGCCCAGTTGTGCAAAGAGCTCGAAGAATGATGGAATCTTCAATTATCCCCGTAGACAGCGAGCACTCGGCTCTCCATCAATGTTTGCATGGGTATCAGTCAGATTATGACCACCCTTCGCAATCGATAAAGCGACTCATCGTTACGGCAAGCGGTGGACCCTTTCGGGGATTTACTGCGGAAAAATTAGATAAAGTTACTCTTGAAGAGGCACTTAAACACCCAACATGGAATATGGGCCCCAAGGTTACCATTGATTCATCCACACTCATGAACAAGGGTCTAGAGATAATCGAAGCTCATGAGCTTTTTGGTATTGAGTATGGGCAAATAGACGTCGTTGTTCACCCGCAGTCCATCGTCCACTCAATGGTTGAGTTTGTTGACAGTTCAATAATTGCGCAGTTATCGATGCCTGATATGAGGCTACCGATTACATATGCATTGAATTACCCAGAGAGAAGCGAAGCGGATTGGGGATCAATAAAGTGGGATGAAATCACAAAGCTTGAATTTGAGCAGCCTGACTTTGATAACTTCTTATGTTTGAAGTTGGCATACCAAGCCGGAGAAGAAGGGGAAACAGCCCCTGCCTGGCTAAACGCTGCCAATGAAGTTGCTGTTTCAGCCTTCCTAAACGGTCAAATTAAGTGGGTTGATATACCCCACTTAATTGCGCAAGTATTGGATAGCTACGACAGCCGCAAAGCAGAAGAGGAGCACGATATTTATGAAGCTGACCAGCGAGCTCGTCACATCGCAAAACAACTCATAACAGGTAAAGTAAATGGCTGAAAAGACTTCCAGAAGTAAACGCGTCACAGAGGCATCTCCACAGGAATCAAACTCTCCAGTGGGGGTGATTATTGTGTTAGTTCTTTTCGTCTTGCTCGCCATGAGTACCGGTTTCGCAGGCGTTATTGTCGTCCTCTCACTAGTAGCAATGCTGTTTTTGCACGAATTGGGACATTACTTAGCAGCTAGAAGAGCTGGAATGAAGGTTACTGAGTTCTTTATCGGATTCGGACCTAAAATTTGGTCCTTCAAAAAGGGAGAAACCGAATATGGCCTCAAAGGCATTCCCGCTGGGGCTTATGTAAGGGTCATAGGAATGAATAATCTCGACCCTGTGGCGCCGGAAGATGAACACAGAGCTTACAAAAATGCAAAATTCGGGCAACGACTCCTTCTGGCAAGTGCAGGATCACTTATGCATTTTTTAATAGCATTAGTCCTCTTATATGCAGTTCTTGTTGGTAATGGGATCAACACAGATGAATCTGACTGGACGGTGAAAGACCTTCGTAGTGGTGGACCTGCAGAGGTAATGGGAATTGAATCTGGTGATCGAATCATTGCGTTGAATGGAGTGCCCATTACCGACTGGTGGGATTTTGCTTCAAACATTGCAGGTTTACCCAATGAGGAAGTGACCATCCAAGTCTCTCGAAATGGAGACTTAGTGACTTTACAGGGAAACATTGGGTCTCGAGTAGCTAATGCAGATGGACAGGATTATGGATTTATTGGCATCGAGCGAACTAAATTCAGTACTATAAAAGCCGGCCCAATTGATGCTTTGGGAGAAACTGGCGAGCAATTTGGGCTTCTTAGCTATGAAACAGTAAAGGGTTTGGGGAATTTCTTTAGCCCTTCAGGGCTAAGCGATTTCTTCACAGAAGTTTTTGACCTAGGTTCTACTCAATCTCCAACCAATGTAGGTGTTGGCGAAGGAGATGAAGGAAGAATAGTCTCCGTGGTCGGCGCGACGCGTCTAGGGGCGGAACTAACTGAAACAGGTTGGACAGGTTTATTTCTCTTCTTAGCAACTATTAACGTTTTTATAGGAATTTTTAATTTAATTCCCTTACTTCCCTTAGACGGTGGACATGTAATGATCGCATTCTACGAGCGCCTCAGAAGCCGAAATGGGACCCGTTACCATGCAGATGCTTCAAAACTGCTACCGATAACCTATTTGGTGGTCTTTGTGTTGATCGCTATAGGCGTTGCCGCCATCTATCTAGACATAGCTGACCCAATATCCCTCTAGGATGTAAATAATGGATAATACTTCATCAATAGAACGAAAAGTAACACGACAGATACTTGTTGGAGAAGTACCTGTTGGTGGTAATGCGCCCATTACAGTGCAATCCATGACTACCACGAAAACCTCTGACGTGGATGCGACACTACAGCAAATTTATTCACTTGCAGCGGCGGGAGCTGATATTGTCCGGTGCACATGTAACGATTATGAAGCAGCTGAAGGGTTGGCAAAGATAGTGCCAAGGTCACCAGTCCCGATCGTTGCTGATGTTCACAATCAATATAAAATGGCTTTAGCAGCGATTGCGTCGGGCGTAGACTGTCTGCGGCTTAATCCTGGGAACATCAGAAAACCCGCACACATCAAGGCTGTTGCTGAAGCTGCTGGGGAACAGTCTGTCCCAATTAGAATAGGCGTTAATGGAGGGTCTCTACACCCGGAACTATATGAGAAATATGGTGGAAAAGTTACCCCTGAAGCTATGGTTGAATCTGCACTAACAGAACTAAGTTATTTTGATGAAGTAGGTTTTGACCAAGTAAAGATATCTGTCAAAGCATCGAACGTTCCATTAATGGTCGAGGCTTATCGCCAGCTTAGTTCGGTTACTGATCACCCCCTGCATCTTGGAGTGACAGAGGCCGGACCTCCGCCGACAGGACTTATTAAATCTACAGCAGGTATAGCTGGCCTGTTGTTAGAGGGTATTGGGGATACGATAAGGTATTCACTGACTGCAGACCCGGTACAAGAAGCCAAAGCCGGACGTCAGCTCTTGGAGGCTTTAGGGTTACGCGAAAGAAAGAATGTAGACCTTATCTCATGTCCTAGTTGTGGGCGAGCTGAGATCGATGTCTATGATGTTGCATCAAAAGCTCAGACAGCTTTTGAGGATAAACAAATCCCGCTTCAAATTGCTGTGATGGGTTGTGTTGTCAATGGACCTGGAGAAGCGAGAGATGCTGATCTTGGAATAGCTGCAGGGAATAAACGTGGCCACCTATTCGTGAAGGGGCAGAACGTAGCGGTTGTGAAAGAAGATGAAATGGTTGAGACTTTAGTTCAGTGGGCTGAGTTTATTACCGAGAATGGTTTTGAGGCCGCACTTGAAAAGGCAGATATGGAAAAGGCTCAAAAGGAAGCCGAGAAGGATCGTGAAAAACTACTAGCAATCCAAGGTGAAGATGTTAACGAGGATGCTTCACGGGTTGACTTGATACGAAAAATTTAGCTCCCTAACCAAAAGCTGGCGTAATGATGATTCCAGCGAAAAAGAGCTATAATCCTAAGTGTCTTTAATCCAATGGAATGAGGCGTGGGGTATCCCACGCCTTTTGTTCATCAGACCAAGTTTTGAAAGGAGGAGAATGGCAATAACGCAGAAAGTAAACGAAATGATGAAAGATCTTCTCCTATCCTCAGATCTTGAGCTCTATGATGTTGAACTTAATGCCGGGAAACTAAAAGTTACTGTTAATTCAAAGCTCGGAATTACCATTGACGAGTTAGCAGACATTAATAGAAAGATCTCGTCAGAACTTGATAAACAGGATCTCATACAAAGTAAATACACGTTAGAGGTCTCAAGTCCTGGTCTGGAGCGCAAATTGCGAAAAAAAGAACATTACCTTGGAGCGATTAACGAACGTATCTCAGTAAAACTTGGTCCACATGTTGAAGGAGAGCGCAGATATGTGGGAACACTAGTCAAAATAAATGAAGAGATATTGACAATCCAAGATAGTAAAGGCACTCAAGATGAAATTAATCTCAGTGACGTCACGTCAGCTAAGACGGTTTTTGAATGGGGAAATAATCCTAAACCTGGTTCAGGGAAAACTCACTCAGGTGTTTCATAGATAAGGAGAAATGATGAACGCAGAGATGAAAGAAGCAATAAATGCAATAGCAGCCGATAAGGGGATGCGACCTGAAGTCCTTTATGCGGTTTTAGCTGATGCTCTAGAATCGGCCTATAAAAAAATGCCCAATGCGCATGAATATGCGTGGGTTACTATAGATCCCGACACCATGGAATACAGAGTAATAGCTCAAGATCTTGATGACGAAGGTGAACCATCCGGAGAAGAATTTGAGGTAACACCAGATAACTTCGGCAGGATAGCGGCTCTCGCATTTAAACAAGTATTAGCTCAAGGTATCCGAGAGGAAGAGCGTGAACAGAAATACGAGGAATACGCAGGGCGTGAAGGGGACATTGTTACAGGAATTATCCAGCAAAGTGACAGTCGTTACACACTTTTAGACCTAGGGCGTGTAGAAGCTTTACTTCCACGAGCCGAACAGGTTCCCAATGAAAGGCCCGATAGCAACACGAGGATTAAAGCCTATATTGTTGAAGTGCGTAAAACTGCTAAGGGGCCTCAGATAGTTGTCAGCAGAACTCATCCAGGACTTATAAAGCGTTTATTTGAATTAGAGGTACCCGAGATTGCTGATGGAATAGTAGAAATTAAATCCTGCGCTCGCGAGCCAGGTCACCGAACTAAAATAGCCGTTTGGTCAAATGATCCTAACGTAGATCCGGTCGGGGCCTGTGTAGGTGCAAGCGGAGCACGTGTGCGCATGATAGTGAATGAGCTAAGAGGAGAGAAAATAGATATTGTTCCATTCTCAGAGGAAGCTGAAGAGTTTGTAGAAAAGGCTTTGTCTCCAGCAAAGGTCCAAGAAGTTCGCATTGACTCGGAAACAGGCACTGCAGATGTAATAGTCCCTGACTATCAACTTTCTCTAGCAATTGGTAAAGAGGGCCAAAATGCAAGGCTGTCTGCGCGACTTACTGGCTGGCGAATAGACATAAAGTCAGAAACGCAACAAGCAGAAGAAGACGCATACCAGAATGTCGATTGGGCTGAAGGAGAATGGGTAGAGGATCCAGAAACTGGAGAACAAGTTTGGCAGTCAGCTGAAGGGGGCCCAGCCCTCTCAGCAGAGGAGTGGGAAGCTACATCCGACACTGACGAAGATGTTGAAACAGTTCTTGCCGGTACTGAATCTGGTTCAGGAGCCGCAGCCGAAGAAGTGCCTCAATCCGACGAAACCACGGATGATGAGCAGGAAGAAGACAGTGAGTCTGTCGAACTTGCTGATGCGACTACCATTGAGAATGAACAGGTATTGCCTGACGTGAATGAAGAAAAGCTAGACTCAACAGAAGATGAACCTCTTCAAGAAACCTAAAAGATTCCTCAAGAGGATGGCGGATCAGTCTTAACACGCTAATCTGTACAATCGGGAAAACAGTAACGACAATGAGATCACAATGACCTTATAGGAGATGCGAGCGCCGGCTCGAGATAAAGAGAAGTAACTAAATTGCCAGCAAAAGTACGTGTTTACGAACTAGCCAGAGAATTAGACGTAACGAATAAGGAAATCATCGCTCTTTGCGAGTCTTTAGGAATTGATGCCAAAAGCCATAGCTCCAGTCTCGTTGAGGCTCAAGCAGACAGAGTGCGAAAGAAAGCAATATCTGATGGCATTGCAACTGAAAAGTCTCAAGATAATACAAAACCAAACTCTGAGGCAGAAAAAGATTCAGATACAGCAAATCAAGGTAAATCTGAAAAAGCTATTAAATCAGTAAGTTCTAAGAAACCACCACCGAACAAGACAAAGAAAACGGAAAGCTCACTAAAACCTGAAGTACCGAGCGTTGTTAGCTCAAGAAAACCGTCCTCTAAAGCGGTCACAGATAAGCCCTCAACAAGTGATGTAAAAGCGGCTAAATCAAAATCAACAGAAAAAAAGGCTACCTCAGGGCAGCGTGCTCCTAAGGCGCCGCCTGTTTCGGCATCAGGAAAACCTATACCGCCTCCCCCTGGACCTATCTCAAAATCAGGGCGACCTATACCACCACCTCCTGGGCGTGGTGGCAGAGGACCATCCACAGAGGCGCAGCGTGGCGGTCCAAATATGCAAAGACGCAGACAAGCTAGTTCAGGACCTTCTAGAAATGATAGTGGATCATTTGCAGGGCCAAGAGGAACAAGACCCGCAGCGGGACCTGTTGCCGATTTCTTGCCGAAACCCGGACAGGGAGGGAAGCCATCAACTGGAAAACCTGGTAGCGGGAGACCGGGCGGACCTAACCAGCGTCCTCAAAGAAAAAAGAAAGGCAGAAGACGTAGGCGTCAAGAAGAGCTCCAACCAATGGACACTCCGGCTTATACTCCTGAAGATGCTCCAGTCCCTGAAGGAGAAGTGGTCATTGAACGCGCTTCGTCCTCAATTGACGTAGCACCAAAACTAAACCGAAAAACTGCAGACCTCGTCAGATTCCTAATGGAACAGGGGGAGATGGTTACCGCAACACAGTCGCTGACAGATGACATGATAGAGCTATTCGCTGCGGAAATTGGCGCAGAGGTCCGGCTAGTTGACCCCGGCGAGGAACAAGAAATTGAACTACAAAAGAAATTAGAAAAAAACCTGATAAGTGACGATGACGACTCAATCCATAGTCGCCCTCCAGTCATTACAGTCATGGGGCACGTAGATCATGGCAAAACGAAACTACTTGACCAGATCCGGCAAGCAAACATTGTTGCCGGAGAGGCAGGAGGTATCACTCAACACATCGGTGCATATCAAGTCACTCTTGATGGGAATACTCTAACTTTCTTAGACACACCAGGTCACGCTGCCTTTACAGCTATGAGGGCAAGAGGGGCAGAGGCTACTGACATCGTTGTGTTAGTCGTTGCGGCAGATGACGGAGTTATGCCTCAGACTGTGGAAGCGATTAACCACGCAAAAGCGGCAGAAGTCCCGATAATCGTAGCTGTTAATAAAATAGACCTCGAGAGTGCGGACCCTCAAAGAGTCCTTGGGGAACTAGCAGAACATGAGCTGGTTCCTGAAGCATGGGGCGGCGACACAATTGTTGTTGAAATATCTGCTCTAGAAAATATAGGAGTCGATAATCTCCTAGAGAATCTAAATCTCATTGCTGAGGTAGAAGATTTGAAATCCTCAGCTAAAGGTCGAGCTTCTGGAGTTGTATTGGAATCTCACCTTGATATCGGCCGCGGGCCTGTAGCCACAGTTTTAGTCCAACAAGGAACCCTCTCGGTTGGGGACCCGATAGTAGCAGGACCCTCGTGGGGAAGAGTGCGAGCCCTTGTCTCAGACATAGGAGAGCAAGTACACGATGCTGGGCCCTCATGTCCAGTCCAAGTTTTGGGCATGTCAGACGTTGCCATTGCTGGTGACGAGTTTATTGTCGCCCCAGATGAACGAACAGCAAGGGATGTCGCCGACACACGCGAACACTACCAAAGAGTTGCAACAATAGGAAGGGACTCTTCGGCAGGATCGGGCGGTGGACGTCTTGAAGATTTATTCAGCCAGATAAGTACCGGTGAGCAAGCAACGCTTAATTTGATTTTGAAAGCTGACGTAAATGGATCTCTTGAAGCTGTCAGAGAAAGCATCAAAAAATTAGAAAGAGACGAGGTCAAAGTATCTTTCGTTCATGCTGGCGTAGGAGCGATAACTGAGAACGATATTCAACTGGCCGCAACATCGAATTCCACAGTACTTGGATTCAACGTACGTCCAGATCGAAAAGCACGTGAAATGGCAGATCATGAGCAAGTTGAAATCCGCAACTATGAAATTATCTACAAACTTCTCGAAGATATTGAATCAGCAATGGTGGGTATGCTTGTGCCAGAGTTTGAAGAAATCGTAACTGGGGAAGCAGAAGTAAGAGAAATTTACAGGGTTCCACGCATAGGAGCTATCGCTGGGTGTTATGTGCTTGATGGCAAGATCACACGGGGCTCCAAAGTGCGATTCCTTCGCGAAGGTACAATTATCTGGAAAGGTGAAATCTCCTCACTAAGACGATTCAAGGATGATGTGCCTGAAGTGGCATCTGGATACGAATGCGGTATCGGCCTCTCGGACTTCCAGGATCTAAAAGACGGAGATATTATAGAAACCTTTGATGAAAAGCAGATAGAAGTCATTTAAATACAATTCAAAATTCACAACCGGAATGCCAAAAAGAAGAACAAACCAAAAGAGAGATTACCAACGGAGCGACCGCCTCAACGAATTGCTTCGTGAGGTTCTAGCCCAAGAACTTGAGCGAATCAGTGACGTGGAATTGGGTCTTGTCAGTATCACTTCTGTTCAAGTGGACAACGAATTAACCAAAGCAAAGGTTTTCCTGTCATCACTTGATGAGGAAGAACAGTTAGTGCACAAGGTAAGTCGCCACAAAGGAAAATTCCGCAAGGCTATCGGGGATCAAGCAAGAATCCGAAGAGTTCCTGACCTTGAATTTATTCTTGACCCATCAATCTCTGCGAGTACAAGGATTGATGAGATTCTGGCCGAAATACATGCCACCGAAAAGTCAAATAATCATGGTACAAACGACAAGTAAACACGGCTTCGCAATTGTAGACAAAGAAACTGGCTGGACAAGTCATGATGTCGTAGCGAAAGCTAGAGGTATTTTCGGAACGAAAAAAATTGGTCACTCAGGAACATTAGACCCTCCAGCTTCCGGAGTCCTTATCCTGGGTTTAGGTAAAGCCACTAGGTTATTGAGATTTATAACTGATTTGCCAAAAGAATACGAAGCCACCATGGTAATAGGCGCCGAAACAAGCACCCTAGACGCAGATGGGGAAGTTCTGAGGAGAACAAACAAAAGACCCTCACTCGAGGAACTTCAGGCAATTTCAGTAAATTTTATTGGGGTAATTAACCAAATTCCTCCTATGGTTTCAGCAGTAAAAGTGCAGGGAAAACGACTTTACGAAATAGCGCGCGAGGGGAAAGAGATCACTCGTCAGCCAAGAAAAGTCAAAATACACGAACTAACAGTATCTGATGGGCCGAAAAGTAATGTATTCAAACTGAAAGTGAAATGCGGATCAGGAACTTATATTCGTTCCCTTGTCTCAGACATTGCGCAACAAGCAGGATCTCTGGGTCATGTAGGAACTCTTCGAAGAACAGCAATTGGTTCCCACAACGAGACTGAAGCATCGCAAGTTGAGAAAGCGGTAATCATCAAGCTTACTGAAGGACTTAAAGATTACGAAATGATTCAAGTTGATGATACATTGCGAGACCGCATAAAAGTCGGGGCAGTAGTAAAAACTGAAGAACTCTCCCCTGCAAAACCCCAAGGACCTTGGGCTATCGTAGACTCGGAACAGAACCTGCTAGCCATGTATGAGAACTTTAAAACCGGTACGTTGAAACCAGCAGTCGTATTGCCTCAGGAGAATTAAGAAATGGGTGCCATCCAGATCATCAGCGACAATGAAGTACTCCCCGAGAGCGTTCACCGAACAGTTGCTTCAATAGGAGTATTTGATGGAGTTCACAAGGGCCACCAAAAACTTTTAGATCTAGTCAAGGGTAAATCAATATCAGACGCAATCCCCTCAGTTGTTATTACTTTTGACCAACACCCCACAGAAGTTACAAGCCCAGAAAACGCTCCTAAAGTGCTTACCCCATTGTCTAAAAAAATACTGTTACTAGATGAATTAGGGATTGATTATGTGTATGTTCTTGCATTCAACGAAAATAGAGCATTGACTCCCGCTGTGGAATTCATAAATGAAATCTTCGTAGACGCGATCAGAGCAAAGGCAATTTTTGTTGGAGAAGATTTCAAATTCGGCCATAAAAGGACTGGGAACGTTGACCTTCTTAAGTCTGAGGGCCAAGCATTAGGCATCTCAGTGAATGGGGTGGGTCTTTTCAATTCTGAATCATCAATTGAAGAACCCATCTCTTCAACTGCGATAAGAAAACATTTAAAAGATGGAGAGTTAGCTGCCGCAAATGAAAAACTAGGAAGACCATATTCTATATCGGGTAAAGTAGTCACTGGTGATCAGCGCGGACGGGCTATAGGTTTCCCAACAGCAAATATCAAGCTAGACACAAAAATAGCGTTGCCATCGGATGGGGTTTACGCTGCAACGTACTTGGGTCAGGATGGAGCTTCTAAAGTAGCCGCCGTTAATATAGGTAAACGACCGACGTTTTCAGATGGAACTAAATCAGTTGTTGAAGCTCATCTACTGGATTTTGAGGGCAACTTATACGGAGATGACGCCACTATCACCTTCCATAAAAGAATTCGCTCTGAAAGAAAATTTGCCGGACTGGAAGAATTCCAGCTTCAGTTAGAAATTGATCTAACTAAAATAAGGGAATTATTAACCTAATCACCTCCTAACAAGTTGGGTTTTCTAACAGGCAAGGTAACCTTTTCTATGTCACAAAAGTGATATTTTGCCTGACTGAGCGGTAATCGCCATGAAGGCAGGGTCAGAAACCCAAAGGAAATAAATGGCAGCAAATCTCAAACCCAAAAATGAAACTATCGAAGAGCACAGACTTCATGACTCTGATACAGGATCCCCTGAAGTTCAGATAGCTCTACTAACTGACAGAATTAATCATCTGACTGAGCATCTCAAATCACATAAAAAGGATCATCACAGTCGAAGAGGACTCTTGATGCTCGTCGGTCGACGACGAAGAATGCTTGACTACGTCAAGGATAACGACATCGAACGCTATAGAAATATCATTGCAAAATTAGGATTGCGACGTTAAAGCCAACCTTTGGTGTAGAATTTAAGAAACCAAATAAGGTAACTGAAAACCAACATCGAAAATTTTGGCTGCCAGTTGAAAGCGCCTAAATACTTAGACGCTTTCAACTGGGAAGCTGAACTCCGATGTTGACGCCCATAGGATCGACCTTGGGCGAAATAATTCGAGGTATATCCTCAAAAGGAGTTAAACATGGCTGATGCCATAGTAGTAAGCGGCGCAATCGGTGCCGATGATAAAATAATGAAACTTGAAACTGGAGTACTAGCCAGCCTAGCCAACGGGGCAGTAGTCGTAAGCGTAGGAAAGACAACAGTGCTCGTTACTGCGACAGCAAACAAGAGCGCCAAGCCAGGAACAGATTTCTTTCCGCTAACTGTAGATTTTGAAGAAAGAAGTTATGCGGCAGGGAAAATACCCGGTTCTTTTTTCCGTCGCGAAGGCAGAGCAAGCGAGTCAGCAATTCTGGCTTGTCGACTTACTGACCGTCCGTTGCGTCCACTCTTCCCTGATGGATTCCGCAATGACGTTCATATAGTTGCCACTATTCTAGGAGCCGATCAAGAGAACCCTTATGATGTCCCAGCGATAAATGCTGCGTCTGCAGCATTGTGTATCTCTGATATTCCTTTTCAGGGACCTCTTGGTTGCGTCAGAATAGCCTTTGATCAAGATGGCGAATGGATTTCCCACCCAACCTATGAAGAAGGGGAACTTTCAACATTTGAGATGGTCGTAGCAGGAAGACTACTCGAAAATGGTGATGTAGCTGTCATGATGGTTGAGGCCGGCGGCACAGAGAACGCGTGGAGCTACTACGAAACGGGGGCACCAAAAGTAGATGAGAAAGTCTTGGCAGCCGGACTTGAATTTGCAAAAGAACCAATCAAATTAGCTATCGCGCTTCAGGAAGAATTGATTGAGAACAGCGGAGAGATTTCTAAGATGGAAGTCACTCTTGCAGTAGATTACTCCCAAGAAATCATGGAAGCTGTTAAAGAAGCAGGCTCTAGTTTATTGGCAGAAAGTCAAACCATCGCTGACAAAACGCAGCGTGCTGAAGCAGAATCTCAAGCAGCCTCGTCTGTATTAGATGATGTCCTAAAGCGTTTTGATGATGAAGATAATGCTGAAACTCAAATTAAAGCAGCCATTCGGTCATTAACAAAAGAACTTGTACGAAAGCGAATTGTCGAGGAAGGCCTAAGAATTGATGGAAGAACTCCAGTAGACCTTCGTCAGCTTTCCTCTGACGTTGGTATTCTCCCGACAGCACATGGTTCAGGCTTGTTCCAGCGTGGAGAAACTCAGGTACTAAACATAACGACATTAGGGACTAAACGAATGGATCAAATGATTGATGGAATTGATCCAATAACGCGGAAGCGATACATGCATCACTATAATTTTCCTCCATTCTCTACAGGGGAACCAGGATTCATGAGAGGGCCAAAGCGACGAGAAATAGGACACGGAGCCCTAGCGGAGCGAGCGTTACTTCCTGTAATTCCTAGCGAAGAAGAATGGCCATATACGCTCAGGCTAGTTTCGGATGTCATGTCATCGAACGGATCAACGTCAATGGCCTCAGTTTGCTCCTCAACCCTTTCCTTAATGGATGCTGGTGTTCCTATCAAAGCCCCAGTTGCAGGTATAGCGATGGGACTTGTCTTTTCCGAAGGGAAATATATAACTCTTACAGATATTCTCGGAGCTGAAGACGCCTTCGGGGATATGGACTTTAAGGTAGCCGGAACCTCTGATGTGATAACAGCACTTCAACTCGATACGAAAATAGAAGGAATACCAGCTGATGTGCTTGCTTCGGCACTAGATCAGGCAAAGGACGCGCGAATGGAGATCCTAAGTGTCATGAACGCCGCTATTGCAGAACCTAGAGACGACGTTCGAGATGTAGCTCCAAAAATAATCAGCTTTGAAATCCCAATGGATAAAATAGGTGAGGTTATTGGTCCGAAAGGGAAAGTCATCAACGCAATCCAACAAGAGACCGGAGCTGAAGTCATCGTTGATGACGATGGAGTCATGGGGTCTGTATCTATAGCAGGAACCGATCGAGACGCTGTCTACGAGGCCCAAAGACAAATCAATCTAATATTGGATCCCCCTACGGCTGATGTCGGGGGAGTCTATGCTGGAAAAGTTGTCAACATTACAAATTTTGGGGCTTTTGTGAATATTTTGCCTGGAAGAGACGGTCTGCTCCATATTTCAAAGATAGGTGGCGGAAAGAGAATAAAGCGGGTTGAAGATGTTCTAGATTTGGGTCAAGAAATTGAAGTCAAGGTTGAAGATATAGATCCAAATGGGAAAATAAGCCTTGTTCTCACTGGTGAAGTTCAGAAAAATGAGGAATCCAACGAGGATCAAGAAAATCCCAAAGAGGAGACTTCCGCTAAAGAAGAATCACAAAAGACCTCAAGTTTCGAAGACGAATTCGAAGAGAGCTTAGCTGAGGAGCTGGGGGAACTGGGTCCTGAGGCTATTGGCGGGAATCAGCAGCGAAACAGAAACCGGAAAGGAAAAGGCCGGGGTGGCAGAAGATAGGGTCTGCCGTCACTCTTCTTACTAAATAAAAGCTAATCTGTGATCGGCATGGCAATATTGGGTTATGGCAAATTTAAATGTAGGTGTTTTCGGTGCAGCGGGCAGGATGGGTGCTACAACCTGTCAAGCTATTAATAGCGACGATTCCATGACTCTCCGCTTAGGAGTAGATTCGAATCAAGTTGGGACACTCATCCCGAGCACTTCGCTTCAAATAGAGAGAACAGTGCAGAGTCTGGCAGACATTGACGTAATTGTTGATTTCACTGTGGCAGAAGCAGCCATGGAAAATCTGAAATTTGCAGCACAAGCTGGCGTCCACGCCGTAGTTGGAACAAGTGGAATCAATGAGGAACATCTTTCTGAGCTGACTAGTTTATTCACCAACAGTAATTGCATAGTGGTTCCAAACTTTTCAATTAGCGCGATACTCCTAATGCATCTTTCCGAAATCGCTACACCTTACTTTTCAACTATTGAAATCCTAGAATTTCATCATAACAATAAGATTGATGCCCCTTCAGGAACCGCTCTAGCTACAGCAGAAAGAATTTCTCGGAACTTAACTGAGGATCTGCGTGACCCAACGACTGATTTAACGTTAGAGGGTGCAAGAGGAGCTAAAGCCCAGGGGAATATTCCTATTCATAGTGTCAGAATGGAAGGAATGCTTGCCCACCAAGAGGTCATTTTCGGATCAACAGGACAAACATTGACGATAAGGCAAGATAGCAGTGATAGATCCTCGTTCATGCCCGGCGTGCTTATGGCCATCAAGGGAATTCCTAACCTCGCCGGTGTCAATATCGGCCTCGAAACTTTGATGGATGTCTAAAAAAATCTTCACAACGGTATTGGTAATCTTCGCAGTTCTTGCAATGATTTCTTTGGGTTTCTGGCAACTTGATCGTCATTCGCAGAAGTCTGATATTAACGAAAGGATAAGTGCGAGGTTAGATAACGCGCCACTTGGTCTTGTGGATATAGACAAATTAAAGAGCTATGGAATCATTGAAATGGAAAGAGATTTTGAATATCGGAGCATCGCTGTTTCGGGTAAATATATACAAGAAGATAGCGTCCTCGTAAGGAATCGGACATATAACGGAGTCCCAGGGTTTTGGTTGTTGACTCCTTTTCAACTCTCGAACAATCAAATTGTTGTTGTCAATAGAGGTTGGATACCGATTTCAGCTGAAAACTATATTGATTCAAACACTTCAGTACTTGATATTTCAGGAATTCTACGAAATACAGAATTAGCGAAAGGACTCCAACGTGCTGATGCCAGTCAAGGCGTCCTTGAAAGTCTAGCCAGACCAGATCTAGCACGATACGAGAATCAATTGGGCTATGAAATATTTCCAATGTATATCCAGCTAACCGGTCAAAACCCACAACAAGCTGATGGCTTCCCTAAAGTGCTCGACTTGCCAAAGTTTAGCGAAGGGCAACACCTGAGTTATGCAGTGCAATGGTTCATCTTTGCTAGTATCGCAGCGATAGGTTACCCGCTAGTTCTATGGAGTTATTCTAAACGCAAGGGTATGAAAAGGAGAAAAGAATCAGATATACCTGTTGACTACCTCTAGAAATGAAGAGGGAAAGCATATACGCTGCTAGCCTCAGGTGAAGGAGAAAGGATTGATATGTCCAGATTTGGAAAAGTGCTGACAGCAATGGTTACCCCCTTCACTAGTACCGGCGACCTTGACCTTGACGAAGCCGAACGCCTTGCACAATGGCTTATTCAAAATGGTAATGATGGACTTGTTGTCGCAGGTACAACTGGGGAATCTCCAACGCTTACGCACGACGAACAAATTGCGCTAATTGAAGCAGTCTCAAATGCGGTTGATGCTCCAGTAATAGCAGGAACAGGCAGCAACGATACTAAAGCAGCCATTGAGCTTACCCAGCGAGCTCAGACAGTAGGGGCATCGGGCATCCTTAGTGTTACTCCCTACTACAACCGACCCTCACAGGAGGGCTTACTTCAGCATTTCACGAGAATCGCAAAATGCACGGACCTTCCAGTGATGTTATACGACATTCCTATTCGCAGCGGAAGAAAAATAGAAACTGAAACAATCCTTGAACTAGCTCATAATCTCAAGAATGTCATAGCGCTCAAAGATGCAGCCGGAGACCCATCCGAAACAGCCTCCCTGCTTTCTCAATCACCTGACGGATTTGAGATTTACTCAGGCGACGACTCACTAAACTTAGCACTCCTTGCAATTGGAGCTTCAGGAGTAGTCGGAGTTGCAACGCATTGGACAGGGGCCGAACACCAGAATCTAGTGCATGCAATTATGAACGGAGACTATGAAACAGCAAAGAAAATCAATCAATCTCTTCAAGATTCTTTTGTTTTTGAATCGACTCTTGATGCACCCAACCCTATCCCCACGAAAGTAATGATGAATCTCCTCGGATTCAACGTTGGGCACGGGAGAGCACCCATGGATACAGTTCCTGAAGGCCTTGTGGAAAGAGCCCAAAGTATCGTTTCAGCTACAATTGTCGGAGCCCAAATGGGTTTCTCGTAAAAGTACTAAAATGAACGACACAGTCTTAATTACTTTTTTAGGCGGACTTGGTGATATCGGCAGAAACTGCGCTGCTATTGAATCCAAGAATCAGATCCTGTTGCTAGATTGCGGGCAGCTTTTCCCAGACGAGATGATGCCAGGAGCGCAATCAGTGCTTCCAGACTTTAGTTATCTCAAGGAGCGTAGCGAGAAAATTATAGGATGTATAGCTACGCATGGACACGAAGATCATATCGGAGCGCTTCGGTACGCACTAGATATATGCGAATTTCCTATTTACGGATCTGAATTTACACTGGGAATGATTCGGCACCGACTGGCCGAAGCAAACGTGCTTGATAAGACTGACTTAGTTAAGGTTGATGATGGCGAAATAGTCAGCATTGGTGATTTTCAATGTGAGTTCTTGCCGGTAACCCATTCGACCCCCAAAGGCTTAATTTCAGCAATTCGTACACCTCAAGGCCTCATCTTGCATTCAAGTGACTTCAAGTTAGACAATACCCCTGTGGATGGAAGAATCACAGACCTTGACCGCATTACCGCTTTGTCTAAAGACCCAGGAATTCGACTCCTACTATGCGATTCGACCAATGCAGAGCTGAGGGGATCCAGCATCTCCGAATCTGAAGTAGGCGATGGGTTGGAAGAAATATTCAAGAAATTTCAGCAGGAACGAATAATCGCAACATGCTTTTCAAGCCACATCCATCGAATCCAGCAAATTATTGATATTTCAAGAGAACAGGGGAGAAAAGTAGCCACTCTGGGATTCTCAATGGAAAGAAACATTTCTCTTGCACGAAGCCTAGGCGTGCTTTCAGTGGCAGAAGATGATTTAGTGGAAATCTCTGAGATTGAAACCTACCCTAAGAATCAAATTTGCGTGATCAGTACAGGATCGCAAGGGGAACCAAGATCATCCTTAAATTTATCAGCTCAAAATTCTGGAAAGTGGCTACGTATTGACGAAAATGACGTAATCATTTTCTCTTCAAGAACCATTCCAGGGAACGAGAAGCGAGTAGATCGTCTAATAAATAATCTCATTAGCCTAGGAGCCTCAGTAGTGAATGATGAGAATCTGAATACGCACACATCTGGGCATGGGCAGCGAGAGGAGCTCAGTGAACTCCATCAGGCCGCCAAACCAGAATGGTTTGTTCCTGTGCATGGCGAATTACGCCACTTAGTGGCCCACAGGGAACTTGCAATAGAGATTGGGACTAGTTCAGAGAACGCACTACTAGCCACCGATGGGGATCAAATCGTCATGGAAGATTCAGGACTAACTCTGAACAAAGATAAATGCCAAGGACATTATATTTTTTCACAAGGATCTATCGTTGAAACTCGACACGACCTATTCAAAGACCGCAACATTCTAGGGAAAGAAGGTTGTGTTATAGCAAGAGTCTCAATAAGCGAAAAGGATAAAACATTAATAGGGGCTCCATCGGTTATTAGTAAAGGCTGGCTTAATCCAGATATATCAGGGCTCCACGAGCAAGAAATTGAAGATCAACTATCCTTTGAGCTGAATTTATTTCTTCAAAGTAGGAAAGAGCTCACTCAAGAAGTTTTGGAACAAAAAGTTAGGCGAGTCACAGGAACAATCGTTAACGATTCCACAAAACGGCGACCAATGATTATCCCTATGGTTGATATTTTGTCCTAACTTAACTCTTCTCTCAAGTTGAGGTTTCAATGCGCGCTATGACTAAATTCCGAGCACTTTAGTGTTACCGTTGGCGTATTGTGGCTAAATCAAAAAAGCAGGAAAAAGCACAGGAAAAGGGCCAAAAACTCGACAAGGTAAAATCGAAAAGGTCAACTAATTCTGATAGCGGTATTACCTCCAGCAACTCGAAGCAAGAAAGCAAGCAAAAGAAATCTGCAGTAAGTGCTCTCAATGGATCGCTGAAATCAGCTTTTGGTGGGCACAAATCAGACTTAATCAGCCTTGGACTAATAGTAATCGGGATCGTGGCTGCTTTAGGCCTATATTTCGGTACCGCAGGTGTGGTCGGTCAGGCAATTGGCCCTTGGCTTTTTCGTGCATTATTTGGGTACATAGGTTTCATTGCCCCTGCCGCTCTTGTATTCGGGGGGCTCTACCTGATTTTTGAATCTCCATCTACTAATTCTGAAGATCATCAGGGTGATCAAACTCCAAGAACAGCTTCAATCCTGATAGGGACTTTACTAATTTTCATAACAATATGCGGTATCAGTCACTTAAATACAAACGCCAATTCATATAATCTCTCGGACCTTAGCGAATTAAAGAACGGTGGTGGGATCCTAGGATATCTAGCTGGAGCTCCACTACGAGCAGCCTTTGAACAGGTAGCTGCAGTGTTTATCCTCCTTGCGGTCGGTTTTGTAGGGATCATCCTAGTGACGGGAATGACATTCAAAGAAGCTCTCTCACGCTTATGGCTCTTAATTAAAACTATCTCCACAAAAGTGGCTAATTCAGTGAGACTTGCTATGGGTGAAACTAAAGACGAAATAGCTCAAAGAACCGGAACGCCAGATAATCCGGTAATCCAAATTGACGGCGAAGCGCGCCTCTTGAACGAAACTAAAAGAAATGGTCGTTCAGAAAAAGAAAACTCCAAAGAAAACCCAACAGCTGACTCTAAGGAAGATGAGAATTTGGCTGAGCAGAAAGAAAAAGATGATTCACGCAAAAGAAAAGAAACAGCTCGGGACTCAATCACTTCCACCAAGCAACTTGAAATTGAACTTGGCCCAGCTGCAAAAGGTTCAATCTGGAAACTACCTTCCGAGAAAATCCTCGCTCGTTCAACTTCCCAAGATATCAATGAAAACCTTGTTGAGGAGAGAGGGCGGGTACTCGAAAGGGCTCTTGCAGCACACGGCGTAGAAACCAGGCTCGTTGGCATGGTAGTTGGTCCTACTGTTACAAGGTATGAATTGGAACTCGGAGAAGGCGTGAAAGTTTCACGCGTTACATCATTGAATAAAGATATTGCATATGCCATGGCGTCTGCAGATGTGCGCATCCTAGCGCCGATACCTGGAAGGCAGGCGATAGGAATAGAAGTGCCCAATAATGAACGGCAGGTTGTCGCTCTTGGAGATGTTCTGAGCTCTGTTGAGGCTAAAAGAGCAACTCATCCGCTAGACGTTTCTGTGGGAAGAGATATAAACGGCAAATCTATCATTATGAACTTATCGAAAATGCCCCACATTTTAATAGCCGGCGCAACAGGAGCTGGAAAGAGCTCATGTATCAATAGCATTGTTACCTCGGCGTTAATGCGCTCGACTCCAGAAAATTTACGGATGATACTCATTGATCCTAAAAGAGTGGAAATGTCACAATACGAACGCGTTCCCCATTTACTCACTCAACCGGTGGTAGATCCGAAGAAAGCGGCAAATGCCCTCCAATGGACTTGTAGAGAAATGGATAGACGTTATGAACTGCTCGCCGAAGTTAAATTCAGAGACATAGCCGGATATAACGCCGCTTACGACAAAGGCTCAATTCAAGCCCCTCCCAGCGCCATTAATCCTGACGGAAGTCCCAAAACCTACAGTCGATTACCCTTCATTCTTGTCGTAATAGATGAGCTGTCAGATTTAATGATGGTAGCTCCTAGAGACGTAGAGGATTCCATTTGTAGGATTGCACAAAAAGCAAGAGCAGTCGGAATCCATTTGGTTGTTGCTACCCAGCGTCCATCAACAAATGTCATAACCGGGGTGATTAAAGCAAACATACCTGCGCGTATCGCTTTCGCAGTCTCAAGCTTGACAGATAGTCGAGTTATTCTCGATCAAGGTGGAGCGGAAAGATTAGTAGGGCAGGGAGACATGTTGTTATTGGACCCTAAATCATCCAGTCCTCACAGGATACAAGGTGCGTGGGTTAGCGAAGATGAGATAAGGCGTGTCGTAGGGGTATGGAAAAGACAATCAGCGCAATTAAAGGATGAAGCAGCGATAGATGGAATTAGCACCGAACCCACAATTACTGATGCGCCTTCAAATGCTTCAGCAGACCTGATTCCTGGAGGAACCTCAGGAGACTCAGACGACGACGAACTATTGCTCAAAGCAATAGAATTAGTCGTTGAATCACAACTGGGGTCAACCTCTATGTTGCAGAGAAAGCTTCGAGTAGGATTTGCTCGCGCAGGTAGAATCATGGATTTACTAGAAGATCGAGGCATAGTCGGCCCAAGTGAGGGATCAAAGCCCAGAGAGGTGCTAATCACCGCAGATGAATTGAATCAACCCAATGAACCCGACGAAAGCCCCTTTTAAAGCTAGGCCTAAATGCTCATTGACCTCGCATTTGTGATCGTAGGAATAGTAGTACTTGTTAAATCTGCTGATTTCTTAGTTGAATCCTCAAGTGATTTAGCAACCAAGTTAGGTATATCTGCTGTCGTGGTTGGGGCGATCATTGTAGGTTTTGGAACGAGCATGCCAGAAATGGCAGTTTCAACAACCGCTGCTGTGAGAGGAGACATTGACCTGGGTATAGGGAATGTTGTCGGATCAATCATCGCTAATTTAACATTGGTTATCGGGGCCACAACATTCGCAGCAAAGATCCCACTACCTAGATATTTCCTCCGATTCCACATCCCGCTATCAATGAACGCTGTCTTCTGGTTCTTTGTCTTTGCGCAGAATGGTTTTAGGCGCTACGAGGGTTTTATCCTTCTAGGAATGCTTCCCATATCTTTATGGTTGATATTAAGAGACGCAAGGAAGGAGCGAAGCAATAACACTGATCCAAGCCAAGAACTCCTAACCCAAAGTCAAGGAACTAAAACACAAGGACAGATTCTAGATGGCAGTATTATCTTGGCCTCGTTGGTTGGGGTAATTGGCTCATCTTATTACATAACCGAGGGAGCTGTAGGCTTAGCAGAAGAATGGGGAGTAGGAAGTGGCTTTGTCGGAGCTAGTCTCGTGGCTATTGGAACGTCTCTTCCGGAGTTGGTTGCGTCAATTGTTGCTCTGCGTAAAGGAAAGTCGGAAATAATAATAGGTACAATTTTGGGGTCAAATGTTTTCAATGGAGTAGCAATTGGCGCAGCGATAGGGATATTCGGGCCCGGCGAAATGAATGATACGAAAATAATTGGATGGTTATCCGCATTGTTAATTTTACTCGCAGCAGTAACCTGGAGCTATAAATCATTTAGTCAAAAGCCAATGGGAAAGCTTGCTGGATTTGGATTATTATCCATCTACCTCTTCTGGCTAGTTTTCGTAGGTATTTGAAACCGATGCCTTCCAATCCTTTTTAGGGATCTGGTGGATACCATCAACCTATGAGTGAAAGCTATTGGATAGAAACTTTAGGATGCCCCAAAAATGAGGTTGATAGCGAAAAGCTCGAAGGAACCTTATTAAACGGTGGGATGACTTTGGCTGACTCGCCTGAGTTAGCTGACCTTGTTGTCGTAAACACCTGCGCGTTTATAGAAGACGCACGTAAAGAAAGTGTTGATACGATCTACCAACTTAATAGCGTTCGTAACCCCGACTCTGAACTGGTTGTAACAGGTTGTTTAGCAGAGCGCTATGGTTCTTCCTTAGAAGAGGCACTTGGAAATGACGTAAACTCCGTAGCAGGATTCGGAGTTCCAGTTACTCTAACGAAAAAGCAAAACACCTCAGAATTTGACCTACTCAACCTTCCTCGTCCGGCCTCAAATAGGCCTTGGGGGTATGTCAAAGTGGCTGAAGGGTGTGACAGAATTTGTGGATTTTGTTCTATTCCCTCTTTTAGGGGCCCGCAGCGGTCACGATCAGTGAGTGCCATACTCGCAGAGATCGAGAGTATGGATTTGTCCGAAGTTGTTCTTATCGCTCAGGATCTAGCATCTTACGGGAGAGACCTTAACGAAACAGCGAACATGCAGGAACTATATGAACAAGTAAGTAAGGTTGTGAAGTGGGTTCGACTGCTTTACCTATATCCTTCAAGTTTAAACGAAGGTTTAATAGAGACAATAGGCTCAAGCCCTGTCCCATATTTCGATCTTAGTCTCCAGCACGTATCCCAACCCCTTCTAAGAAAAATGAGGCGATGGGGCAATTATCAAAAATTCACAGAAACCATTAATCGCATTCGGTCACTCAATGATAAGGCCGTCTTTCGCACGAATTTTATTATCGGCTATCCGGGAGAAACCGAGAGCGACCATGACGCCTTATTGAGATTTGTTGAAGAGAATAGAATTGACTGGTGTGGATTTTTTGCTTTTTCGCGCGAGGAAGGGACATATGCTTATTCGTTAGAGGATCAGGTTGATAAAGCATTGATGAGTGAGCGTTTGCTAGAACTATCTGAGTTACAGGACTCGATTGTTTCAGCCAAACGAGATGAAATTATTGGAGAGGGCGTAGACATATTGGTAGATGAGGTTGGAATCGCTCGAAGTTATAGGGAGGCGCCTGAAATTGATGGAATCATTAAGGTCTCAAGTCACCTTCCTGTAGGAGAGTTTGCTAGTGTAAAAATCGTAGAAGCCATTGGTACTGATGTGGTTGCGATTTAATCTGAGATGATTTGACGAGTTTTGCAGTTCCCCCAAAGGAAATCTGAATGCATAATTTAACACCTGCAAATTTAATAACAATAACTCGGATACTAGTATCTCCAATTCTATTCATTGTTATTCTCTCTGCAGAAGGTGAAAACGGGGCATCGTGGACTGCGTTTATTTTTGGATTCGTCTTAGGCATAAGCGATGCTTTTGACGGAGTGCTTGCCAGAGCTACTGACAGCGAAACTAAATTAGGGGCTTTTCTAGATCCTCTTGCTGACAAAGTAGTAGTTCTAGGGTGCATGTTCTCCTTATTGGCAATTGGACGTTTCCAGTACTTACCCGTTTTGATCATTGCAGCACGAGAAATCGGCATCTCAACGTTTCGAGTTATGAAAGCACGCCAAAAGGTTATTATCCCTGCTTCTAAGCTTGCTAAATGGAAAACATTTGCACAAGGGTCAGCACTACTACTTGCAGTGCTTCCACCCTTAAAGGACAACGATTGGCTTGTGACTACCATTCTGTGGTTCGCTGTCCTGATGACTGTGGTGACAGGTTGGCAGTACGTGCGCAACAGCAGTTTGGTGACAGCAGCATCGAAAGAAGGTCAAATCTAATGAAAAGAATCAGTTGTGAAGTGGTAGCTGTAGGCACAGAACTTCTTTTAGGTCAGATCGTCGATACCAACTCTTCCTGGATAGGTGAACAACTGGCCTTATCCGGCATCGATAGTTTCTTCCAAACAAAAGTGGGGGATAATCCTGACCGAATCAAAAGCGTCTTGAGTCAAGCGGTAGAGAGGTCAGATTATGTCATCGTATGCGGAGGTTTAGGACCTACGCAGGATGATTTGACAAGGGATATGATTGCCGAGTTGATGGGTGTTGAACTTAGACTAAATGAAGAATTGGTTGACAAAATAACAGCAATGTTCTCAAGCCGAAATAGGGCTATGCCTGAGAACAACTTGAGACAGGCGATGGTCCCTGAAGGGGCCGAAGCACTACCCGTCATGCCGGGAACAGCGCCCGGTTTAAAGGCAAAAGTCAACAGTGCCACAATTTATGCTGTTCCTGGAGTTCCTTGGGAGATGAAACAAATGGTGACAGCCTGTATTCTCCCAGACATTAGGGTTGAAACTGGCCTGACTTCAATTATTCGATCGAAAACCTTGAGAACATGGGGTGATTCTGAATCGGGTCTTGCGGAAAAACTTTCAAGCAATATAAAGCGTCTTGATAATGAAGGAACAGCAACTATTGCATTTCTGGCAAGTGGTGTTGAGGGTCTAAAAATTAGAATTACTGCAAAAGGTGATAGCGAAGAATCAGTTAATGCAATACTTGAAGCCGAAGCTGAGATGGTAGCAGATGCTATCGGGGATGAAATTATCTTTTCGCGCGATGACCAATCTATGGAAGCAACAATAATTCAGTTATGCCGAAGCCAAGGTTTAAGTCTAGGTCTTGCAGAGTCAATGACGGGGGGACTTATCGCTAGTAGGATAACCAGCCAACCGGGTTCCAGTGATGTTTTTAAAGGAGCGATAATCCCATACTCAACTGATATCAAGCAAAGCATATTAAAAGTTCCTGAAGGTCCCGTCATATCCAAAGCGGCAGTTGAACAGATGGCCAAAGGTGCATGCACCATTTTAAATTGTGATATATCCGTTGCAGTTTCTGGAAATGCCGGTCCAACTGCCAGCGAGGATGAAGTGGGTAGAGTGTGGATGGCTACGTCAGTAGATGGGATCGTTGAATCATTCACAGTGAAATGGCCATTCGACCGAGAACGAGTTCGCCAATTCACCACTATTTCAGTACTGAATGCTCTACGACTCCGTTTGAACAGTCGTCAATAACCTATCGTCTGTCCACCTATCCAGAAAAGCTAGCAAATTAGCAAAAATTTCATTTCTGTGCTCGGCGATCATGTTAGTACCATGCTGTTGCCCCTCAAGTACCAAAAACTGTGTAGCCGCTGCTGCAGACTCTACCTTTCTTGCATCTGAATAATATTGTGAGTCATTTTCGGCAACTATAAGAAGTAGTGGAATCACCATTGATTCAACAGCAGTTAGAGCATTAATCTTCCCAAAAACTGCTGGAGGGGAGAGTGCGGCTACTCCCTGCACTTGTGATTCAGAAGCTAACTCAATAACTGCTGTTCCGCCCATAGAAGCTCCAATGAGGACAACTTGTTTTGCGCCCTTTGCCCGCATGTATGCAATAGCGGCTTCAAGGTCTCGATCCATTCTCGTGTCTTTTATTCCAGTGGATTTTCCGTAGCCACGAAAATCAAATGTCAAAACCTTATAGCCAGATTCGGCTATGAATCTAGCAAACGGGAACCATGAGGTCTGGTCTCGGCCACGCATATGCGTCAAAATTACTGCAATTTCCCCAGACCCGAATACAGACCCCCAAAGGTCTTCAGAATCTTCAGTGCGAAAGCGTATAATCTCATCAACTCCTGATGTTTTAGCATCATCATCATTTATGGACTGTGCCAAAGGATCAACTTCAGGTGGGCCGTCATCAGACGCACAGGCTGTGACAGGTATATGGGTAATACTGAGAATTACCATCCCCACCAAAAGCGACTTCAAGATTATTTCCGTTTAGTTTTGGCCGTCAAGCGGCTTGAGGCTAAGCGAGGCGGAATTCATACAAAATCTCTCCCCAGTTGGTGGTGGGCCATCATTGAATATGTGACCTAAATGAGCTCCACAGTTGCCACATAGAGCCTCAATGCGTGTCATTCCATGGGAATTATCAATTTCCCTCTTGACCGCACTATTACCAACTGCCTCAAAGAAGCTTGGCCAACCTGTTCCTGAGTCAAACTTTGTTTCACTCGCAAAGAGTTCAACATCACAAACTATGCAATGGTAACGTCCAACTTCTTTGGTATCCCAATAGCAACCTGTGAATGCACGTTCCGTTCCTGCATGCTGAGTAACGAAATACTGTTCATCCGTTAGGCGCTCACGGATTTCTTCCTCATTCTTTTCGTACTGCAAAATAAACCTTCCTTCAGCAAAGAATACTAGACACTGCGCCTATTCTAATGCCATCAAAGTTTTTTGCCGATATCGTTGACCGAACAGACGTTCGTAATTACACTAATGTAATAGGATAGTGTCACACCCCCAAATTAAGGTGCGAAAAGTAAACCAATTCAATCAAACCGAGAAAAGTAGGTAGAAAATGGATAATGAGAAAGCTCTAGATCTAGCACTAGGCCAAATAACAAAACAATTCGGCGAAGGCGCAGTAATGAAAATGGGCGAGAAAGCCACTATGAATATAGAGTCAGTGCCGACAGGTGCGCTGGCTCTTGATCTAGCACTTGGAGTCGGCGGACTTCCACGAGGAAGAGTAACAGAAATTTACGGCCCTGAATCATCAGGAAAATCAACGCTCGCAACCCATGTTGTTGCGGAAGCTCAAAGGAATGGTGGAATATGCGCTTACATTGATGCTGAGCATGCAATGGATCCTGTGTATGCAAGGGCTATTGGCGTTGATGTTGACGAACTACTAATTTCGCAACCTGATACTGGAGAACAAGCACTTGAGATAGTGGACACATTGGTTCGATCTGGCGCAATTGACGTGATAGTCATAGACTCGGTTGCTGCCTTAACTCCAAAAGCTGAATTAGAAGGCGAAATGGGCCAAAGCCATGTTGGTCTTCAGGCTCGCTTGATGTCGCAAGCACTTCGCAAATTGACCAGTAATCTCAATAAAACAAAGACTATATGCATATTTATTAACCAACTTCGCGAGAAGATCGGTGTTATGTTCGGCTCTCCGGAAACAACCCCCGGCGGTAGAGCATTGAAATTTTATTCCTCTGTTCGACTTGATATCAGGCGAATAGAGTCGCTTAAATCTGGTGTTGAGATCGTAGGGAACAGGACACGAGTGAAGGTTGTTAAAAATAAATGCGCTCCTCCGTTCCGCCAAGCCGAATTTGACATCATGTATGGAAAAGGAATTAGCCGTGAAGGTTCTCTCCTTGACACTGGCGTTGAGATGGATATTGTTACCAAATCTGGAGCTTGGTATACATATGAAGGAGAACAGCTAGGTCAAGGTCGTGAAAATGCCAAGTCTTTCTTAAGTGGCAATCCAGAAATCATGATGGAAATTGAAAATAAAATCTGGGCAATCGTG
>CETH01031879.1_pt1 | contig 35729 bp, 28 predicted proteins | sample 361461 | NCBI WGS metagenome assembly CETH01 (sample SAMEA2622695, study PRJEB7988) | marine metagenome | isolation source: saline water (ENVO:00002010), including
ACAGGTAAAGCAATGTCAATTTGACATTTTAAGGCATCATCAAATGTTATACAAACTTCTGTTTCTTTAAGTTTTTTGTTTTTTAATTTTTCAAAAAATATCTCAGCATCTAAAATATTATTTTTTCCAATAAAATTTATCATCTTATAAAAGTCATCTTTATCTATAGAACCTTGGCTTTTTGTATGTATTCCATCATCGTGGAAATGATGAAACATGATACCGTGAAAAAAATTGTTGTTTTGATTAAAATACACGAAATATTTATAACATTATGCTAATTCTCAATGAAGTATAAAAATAAGGTTAAGAAGAAGTAATGATAACTTACAATGAAGTGTTTCAAAAAGTCTTTATTTTCTGTTATTAATTAACTTATAGGGGGAAACAGAACGCCCCTTCCTGATACTATCACTTGTTAATTCGCGCATTAAATTTAAAACTAACAAGCATTTATATCACTTGCACAACTTTCACCTGATCGATCCCTATTAGGATCTTTTCTAGACTCGTCTAATGCTTTTTGAGCATCATGTACCGCTTGTTGAGCTTCTGCATTAGCTTGGGCTAAATCCTCAGAAATTTGATTACCGGCTGCATTAATAGCATCTTGAATATCAGCGGCTGCTTGACTTGCTGACGTAATATCTGCCTGTAGGTCGGCTTCATAAGCCGCTGCATCCATTGCATCTAAATGTGCAGTAATGTTAAATGAGGAATCCATAATTGCATCAATTGACGGCATGCCGTCTTTGCTCAGGCCAACTTCTGCATATGCTTTTGAAACTTTATCGGCAGCATCTGCTATACCTAATTCCTCAAAATATAATTGCATATTCATGACTTTAGTATTACTCAAAGTTCTATTTGAAATTTCTAAATTGGAAATATTTTTATCTTGGATCATGGTTTGAAAGTTTTTAATTAGTTCTACTTTTTTAACTCTTTCTGCCTTTTTTATAAAAACGTCTATTGGCATAATGGGGTTTATTGGAAGAGGTCTTTCAGGTAGAGTTGGACCAGGAACATAACAATCTTCAGCTACACAAATATCTTTTGGTATATCAGCCTCATCCGATTGATCTGTAATTTCATCTGTAGTTGCTTCTAAAGATATAAGTTTAATACTATAATTTAATTTCTTAGCTAAATTTTTAGACTCGATATCTTTTATTTGTATTGCGTTTAAAACTTTCACTGTTCTCTCAAATATTCTTGGGTCTACATAGTCTCCTGCGCCTAATTCATCCTCTCCTGTTCCAAAACTAGCTGCTGCTAAAATTCTAGCTTTTTTTTTGTCAGCTTTCTCTTTTGCTATTTTAGCTAATTTAATGACATGCAGTGGAGACGGTGAAACTATTAATGAAACTATCGTTAAGGGTGTATTAATTTCTCTATAAATATCTGCAGTAGTAAATTTCTTCTGAAAAATTTCTACCTGTTTATTTTTTTGATTAGATAAGAATTTATCGTAAAACACATCCTTGCTACCATCTGAAAAGAAATTATTTGTGTACCCGGATCCTCCTACTTGAGCAAAAACCAAAGCGTTTTGTTCATCATTATCGCTAAGTGCTAGAGTTGGAAGACTTGATTTATCCACTTGTTCTTCCACTTGATCTAATAATTTATCTACTTGTCTGTACGTTTCTACAGCATTAATAGTTTGAATTTTATTCTTTATATTTTTTGCCAATATACCTTTTGACCTAGCATTAAGTGCCGTTAGATATGCGTCATTTTGAAGATTTGAAACGTTAATGCTGCTCCATGAATTTATTTCATCTTGAATTTCTTTATCACTTGCACCAGAAATAATCATTTGCCTTGCGGTCAAAATATTTTGAGCCAATTCAGAGTTTATCCCAGTCGATTTTATAATCTCTATTTCTTTGTTAATTTCACTATTTTTATAACCTAACTTGCTCATTGATTTTGTTATAAAATCAATTCTATTAAGAATTAATTTAGATGATTTATTACTAGTTTCATTAATGGTTTCATTATTATTTAAAAATTTGGAAATAGTTTCAAATTTAATAGTCTTAAAGCCCATTTGTTTTAAATTTCTATTTAATTTAAATATATTGAAACCTTGTTTGTTAAATTCAGACATATCTGCAATAAGTGTATTGGTATCACTTTCTTTTTTGCTTTTTATATTTTGAGTTACTTCTTGCATAACAGTTGGGGCATTTTTACTTATTTTGTTAATATCGACTTTTGAAAGATCGTTTGAATATTCTTTTGATAATTTATTTTCAACATTAGCTAATTTATTTTGCAAAAGATTTAAACCTTTATCCCTTAAGGCTTCGTTCTGAATATTTTTCACAACAATATCTGTTAAACCATTTATTTCTTCCATTGCTTTGTCGAAATTCTTTGCTAATACTTTTTTTCCCTCAGGTAAATTATTTATTTTTTTTCTTAATTTTAAAATATCATTATTAAATTTTGTGTATTTATCTTTTTTTAAATTTAATTTTAAATTCAATTTTTTATCTATTAATTTATCGTAGAATTTTTTTTCTTTTTCTTTTAAAATACTTATTTTTAACCTACTTACAATAGATCTGTACTCTTCAATAATTTTTTTTCTTTTTTTTATTTCTTTGTCAATTTTATTTTTTTTAATCTCTCCTTGATTGAGGAAATCTCCTAATGTCCAATAATTTTCCATTGCTTTTTCTGTACTAATTTGCAAATCCATTCCTAAACTTGATCTCATCTTTTTTCGTGCTTCATTAAGTCTGATTAAAGACTCTATGTTTTTACCATTTTTTTTCTTTCCCTCTGATATTTCGATAAATTCATTAATTTTATCTTCATTATCTTTCAGTTTTTTTTGATAGAACACCTCAAACATTGCCATCGCATATAACTGAGTGCCGGGATATTTCTCTAGATAAGCTCCCTTTCTATTAAAAAGCGCTATCATGTCTTTTGTTAAATTATCTGCAGTACATACAAATCCATTACAACCGGTTAAAAAAAAATTTCGCATGCCAGTGGGGTAGTTTCTTGGTTCAGCAAATTTTCCAAGTTCTTTGACTTTTTTAATAACGGATGTATTTTCTGTTATCTCATCAGATTCTAAAGGAAAAAATAACACAAAAGATAAATTAAGGAAAATTATTATTCTTAAAAATTTTTTCATAAAGTATTATACAAAATTCATAATCGCTCTCAAATAGTCAATCCTATACTATTTGTGATTTTAAATGGTTTTACTTGCTTTAATATATTCTTTTGGAGGTTTATAGTTTTTAAGTGTTTTTAATAAATATTTTTTTAATTCTTTAATATTATTCATTTTTATTATTTTATTTAGAACAAACTTAAGACTATTGTCAGAATAAGGAAAATCAACTTTACATATACTATTATCAATATCATCTATGATATGTTCTTTTTCTGTTACAAATTCTTCGTACAATTTTTGACCATCGCTAATTGAAGTTAATAAAATATAGCAAATTCTATTTTTATAATTATTACTGATATTGCCTGTTTTATAAAACTTTGGAATTAAATTGAATTTTTTTGTAATTTTTTTAGCCAATTCAGATATCAAATAATCCTTAGTCAATATTTTTGGATTTGGAATTATAATTTTTTTATCATTTCTTTTAAGCAGAGATTTAAAACATAAGTTACTTGCTTCACTATGAGTTATAAAAAATCTTTTTATATTCTTGGGTACGCCAAAATTTTTTTTTTGTATTAATCTATCAACAACATATTTTAGAATACTTCCGTTGGAAAAAGCAACATTGGCAAATCTAACACTAGATAAAAAAACATTTTTATTTTTATGTTTATTTAAATTCATTTCCATTAAATGTTTTGAGATTCCTAAAATGCTTGAGGGATTTACGGTTTTGTCAGTTGAAATAGAAAAAAATTTCTTTAAATTAGTTATTTTTCTTGGAATGAAATTAATTGTGTTAGTTTTAAACATATACTTTATACTCTCAATATTCTCTTCACTTCTTACATGTTTAACTGCAGCAAAATTTAAGTAAAATTGAACTTTTTCTTTTGATAAAATATTATCTAAATTAATTGAAGTTAAGTCCGAACAAACAAACTTTCTTTCTATTTTACTTAAATTTTTGGATAATAATAATTCCCTATTTAGTTCTGTTAATAAGTTTTCATCTTTATCAAAAAAAATAATTTTTTTTGGTTTTAAGTTGTATTTAAAAATATCTTTAGAGAATTGGCTTCCAATTGAACCAGCGGCACCAGAAATTAAAAGAATTTTATTTTTGAAAGATGTTTTAAGTTCATTCAAATCCTTTTTATTAATCTTAAATCTATTAACATTTGAAATAGTTTCTTTTTCAAAACGTTCATATAAGTTGCTATTAATCATAGTATTTTGGTTGTTATACAAACTATATATTAGTACTACAATAGTTCTTATGATATTTACATTTAGAAAAAAAAAGTGTTATTTTCTGATATAAACTCATTTAGGTAGAGCAATTTAACACCCTTTTAAATAAATATGATTAATGATTTAATAAAAACTTGGTGAATAAAATTTGATGAATAGTTTAAATTACAAAATAAAGATAGTTGATAATTTTTTAAATGAGAGTGATTTTAAGGAACTGTGTAATCTGAATTTAAATAAAGATTTTGAAAGTAAATTTAAAGTTTATCATAATGAAATTAATGACCATGGGATTATAAAATCCTCGATAGATGAGGGTCTTTTAAAAAAGATTCATAAAAATTACTTTTCTAAAGCAATGAATATTTTAAATGAAATTAGTCCAGAAAAATCAAATTTATACGAGTATTCAGACTTTACTATTATTATTACAAAGAAAAATAGTAAATTCCCAATACATGATGATACGCCAAATAAGTTATTATCTGGTGTAGTATATTTGTATCCGAATAAAAATTCTGGAACAATTTTTTACAACGATAAAAAAGGGTCAAACAAAACTTATATTGACTGGAAGCCAAATAGAGCTGTTTTTTTCTCACGAAAAGAGAGAGAGACGTGGCATTCCTATGAGGGTGATGGCTTAAATGACAGAGTTGCCCTAGTTTATAATTTAATGACAAATAGAATTAAGGACGTCTACAAAATTGAAAAGAAAAATTATTTTTTTGGAAATATGAGGTATAAACTTAATCCATATTTATTCCAGTACTTCAAAAAATATATTTAAAATTAAATTTAGGAAATTTACGATGATAAAAAGACTATCTTATTTACTTTTTAAAATTCTCATGTTTTTTGATAGTATTTTTAAACTTTTGACTAAAAGAAGTTTTATGATCTGGTTTAAAGATTTTTTCCATGAAATTTCATATAAATATATAAATATTTTTGAAAAAAAAGTTAAATTTTTCGTACCAAACCATTTTTCAGAATGGAGAGTTGATACCTTTTTTACAAAAGAACCTGATACTCTGGAATGGATAAATAATTTTGAAAAAAAAGAAAATTTGATATTCTGGGATATTGGTGCAAATATAGGTTTATATTCAATTTACAATGCTTTAAAAAATAAAAACTCAACTACGATTTCATTTGAGCCATCAAGCTCAAATTTTAGAATACTCAGCAGAAATATTTCAATAAATAATTTGGAGAACAATATTAAAATATTCCCAATCGCCCTTACAAACAAAGTTAACACTTTTCTTAAAATGAAAGAAACTGACTTTGTGGAGGGAGGATCATTAAATTCTTTTGGAGAAAAATTTGATTTTGAGGGTAAAGAATTCAAAAGTAAAATGAGATATCAAATGTATGGGACGAATATTGATTATTTAATTGATAGTAAAATTTTAGATATTCCTGATTATATTAAGATCGATGTTGATGGAATAGAACATTTAATTCTTGCAGGAGCAAACAAACACTTAGGTAATCAAAAAATTAAGAGTTTATTGGTCGAGATAAATGAAAATTTTATTGAACAAAAAGAAGGGGTATTAAAAATAATGAAGGATAATAAATTTAAATTAATTAAAAAGAATGGTAATGAAGAACACCTTAATATTGGTAGTAAGTGGTCAGGGACTTTTAATTATCACTTCGTAAGATAGCATTAGATGAAAAATATAAAATTATTACAAACCTTATCTGATGATGAAAAATCAAAAAATAGTGATCTATATTCAGCTGGTCCTTATTGGAAATACAAAAGTGAAAAAGCAATTTATCAAATTAAAAAATGGGGGATTGAAGATTTTAGAGGACAATCATCAGGTATAGCAACAAGCTATTCTGATAATATTATTTATGATGTAAGAAATGAATTAAATTTTAAAGGTAGATTAGTAAGTAAAGTATTTTCTCTTCCATTGATTAAAAAAGTTTTTAAATCTCAACTATCATATACTAAATTTTATATTGATTCTTTTTTGAGAAATTTATCAATCGTTTACAAAAAAAATGAAAGCGTAATCAAGCTTTTAGGAAAATATAAATTTGATAGAACAACAGAGTTTGGGTGTATACAAAAATTCAATTTTAATGGCAAAGACTATTCCACTAATTATTTAGACATGGCTCATAGAATTGATAATCTCTCAAAAAAATTTGACTTTAAAAAAATTAACAGTTTTTTTGAAATTGGCGGAGGTTTTGGTTCTAATGCACATTTTTTGATTACTAATTTTCCAAATATTAAAAAGTTTATATATTTAGATGCTGTTCCGAATTTATATATCGGAACTGAGTATTTAAAATTTTTTTTTGGAAATGCAGTTAAAGATTATTTAAAATTAAGAGATTTAAAAAAAGTATCTTTTTCGAAAGATAATGAATTAGAGATTCTTTGTATTCCACCTTGGCTCATTGAGAATTTAGATGTTAAAGTCGATCATTTTCATAATGCAAATAGTTTTGTTGAAATGCCAAAAAAAGTAATAGAAAATTATATTAATTTTGTTAAGCAAATTTCAGTGGCCCAAATTTCTTTGCTTTCTTATGACAAATACGATAGTGAAAGTACGTTCAATCCTGAGTTATTAAATGATTTTTTTAATAAAGAATTAAAAACTGAGTGGAAAGAAGATTTAATTAAAGAGTACGGTAGAAAAACCTTGTATTTGACTTCAAGTTAAAATTATTCAACAAATTTTTTAAGGTTTGGTTCAAAGTATTTTGGCCCTTTCATAACTTTACCTTGGTCATTATAAATTGGTTTTCCATCATCTCCTAGTTTGCTCATATTTGATTTTTGTACCTCATCAAAACACTTGTCCAAATCAATTCCAAAAGCATGTCCGGCCCCATATGTCACATAAAGTATATCTGTAAGAGAATCGGCTATTTCTTTTATATTTTTTTCATTAATGGCTGTTTGAAACTCCTCGAGTTCTTCTTTTATTAATTCATATCTTAACTTTACAATCTTATCTGATGGAAATTCAGCTTTAGTCTTCACTTCTTGACCAAATGTTTTCATGAATTTTTTCACGCTATCAAAATTTGTCATAAAATCTCCACAGTTGTTTTATAAAATGATTACAATTAAATGTATTTTAATATAATTTAGTTACACTAATGAAATACAGAACTGAATTTGATTCTATAGGAAAAATAAAAGTTCCTGGTGATAAGTACTGGGGAGCCTCGACACAAAGATCAAACAAATACTTTGATATTGGTGATTTTCTAGTAAGACCAATCCTCATCCAATCTATAGCAATAGTCAAAAAATCAGCAGCTATTGTAAATATGAAAAATAGAGATTTGGATAAAAAAATAGGCAAATATATTATTAGAGCCTCTGAGGAAGTGATTAGAGGAAAACTTGACAGTCATTTTCCATTGAAAGTCTGGCAGACTGGTTCTGGAACTCAAACAAATATGAATGTAAACGAAGTAATAGCAAACAGAGCGATCCAGATGATGGGCGGAAAAATGGGAACAAAAAAACCTGTTCATCCAAATGACCACGTCAACAAATCTCAATCAACAAATGATGTTTTTCCAACAGCTATGCATATAGCAATAGCTATGAAAGCCCGTAAAAAATTACTACCCTCTCTTAAAATTCTAGAAAAAGAACTTAGTAAGAAAGTTAAAGAATTTAATAAAATTGTGAAACTTGGACGAACTCATTTGCAAGATGCTACACCTCTTACTTTGGGGCAAGAATTTTCAGGTTATCACTCTCAATTAAAGATATGTATTAATAGAATCGAAAAAGCTTTAAATGAAATATACTTTTTGGCTCAAGGTGGTACAGCCGTTGGTACAGGGATAAACACGAAGAGAGGTTTTGATAAAAAAATTGTTAGAGAAATAAAAAAAATAACTAAGCTTCCTTTCAAACCATCAAAAAATAAATTTGCAGCACTTGCATCTCATGATCCAATTGTAAATTTTTCTGGAACCATGAATACTGCTGCAGTATGCTTGATGAAAATTGCAAATGACATTAGATTTTTAGCTTCTGGTCCTAGAGCAGGATATGGTGAGCTTATACTTCCGGAGAACGAACCGGGTTCTTCGATAATGCCAGGGAAGATTAATCCAACGCAATGTGAAGCTGTTACAATGGTTTGTGTAAAAGTTATTGGAAATCACAACGGTATAACAATGGCTGGTTCGCACGGACATTTTGAGTTGAATGTTTTTAAACCTCTAATTATTCACAATATCTTACAGTCAATAAACATTATGTCAGACTCATCAAAAGCTTTTGCAAATTACTGTATAAAAGGATTAAAGGCAGATAAAAAAAGAATAAAATTACTTTTAGAAAATTCACTTATGCTAGTCACAGCTCTCTCGCCCAAAATAGGATACGATAACGCTGCAAAAATTGCTAAGAAAGCACATAAAAATAATACTACATTGAAAGAGGAGGCTATTAAATCTGGATTAATAACAGAAAAAGAATTTAAGAAGATTGTTGATCCAAAAAAAATGACCCGTCCAAACGGATAATTCTATTCTATATTTTTAAAAGACTCGTTTGCAAATTTTTTAATTTTAAAAAAATCTAGAAAACCTAACGCACCCTCATTTATAACGTAAATATCGATTAAGTCTTTTACGGTTTTTGTATCAGCTGAGTTAACAATTTGATTATTATAAATAAGTTTTTCAAAAATAATCTCTTTTTTAGTTACATTGATTTTTCCTACTGCATTAAAACTCATATTATTATCGTCTGAACTTAAGTTAAATTTCTTTAGTATATTATTAGGGTTATTTGTCATAAAACCTAAAAAGAAATTTATTCTTCGATTTTTTCCTGTTCCCAAAAAAGATATATTAAATTTAAATAATCCATTTTCTCCTAAATCTGCTGTACCACTATTTATTTTGATATTACCATTCTCAAATAATAAAACTAAATCTGTCTCTTTAATTTTACCAAGAAAAGAATCTGATTTTTTTAATTTAATATTAATTTTACCGTTAATTTTTTTACTAATATTGAACTGATTTGAGTATCGGTCATCAAAAAAAGAATTATAATATTTAAAAAGTTTTTTAAAGTTGACTTGATTTATTCCTAAATTCAAATCAAAATAAAAATTATTTTTAAAATTTATAGTACCATTTATCTTTGAATTAAGAAATTTACTTCTAAAAAAAGAGTCTGACAGTTTGTAAGACTTTTCTCCATCAAAATTTATTAATAAAATATTATTTAAAATTTTAAGATTTAATTTTCCTGCAGTTTCTTTTAAGTTACTTTTTTTATCAAAGTCTATCTTCAGCTTCGTATTTAAACTTGGCATTGAAAAATTAAGAATTTTTTTACCTTCTTTATTGTTTATAAATTTTATTTTAAATCTATTCTTAGAAAATGAACCTTTAATAGAAACACTATCTTGTCCTTTTTTAAATTTGTTTATTAAATCAAAATTATTTAAAGAAATTATATTTTCTTGTTTATCTTTAAAAAATATTTTGCAGTCATCTAAAACGATTGGATTTTTATTATTTTTTTGGAAATACTCTAAATATTTTATAAATTTATCTGGTTCTAATTCGATTTGTTGTTTTTTAATATAAAATTTTTTAAATTTGAAGTTACTAATAGAGTCAATTTGCGAAAAAGATATTACAAAATTACTTTTTTTTATAAATATTAAATCTTCTTTTTTTTTGTTTAAACTTATTTCTAGATCCTCTACTACTAATCTAGGTGTAGGAAATAGATTAAAATTTATTTTTCCTTTTATATTGGAGTCAACATTTAAATAATTGTTGATTTTTTCTTTAACTATCTTTTCATTAAACGAATAGTCAAAAAAGAAAGGTTTTAATAAATACCACAGTATCAGTGAGATAATTATAACAATTGATACAATTGCTAAATTTATTGTATTAATTTTTTTTTTTAAATTATTAACACTTTTTTTATTTAGATAAGACTGAAGAATTTTAATAGCTGAAGTTTTCATAGCTTTGTTTTATAAGCAGAATAATATAGAAAATAAAGTACTTAGTGATGAAAGATTTTTTAAATGAATTGAACGAAGAACAAAGGTCTGCTGTTTTAAATACCGACGGACCTACACTTGTAGTTGCTGGTGCAGGTTCGGGAAAAACTAAAGTTCTAACTTCAAGATTAGCATATATTGTTAAGGAAAAAAAAGCTTGGCCCAATCAAATTCTATGTGTCACTTTTACAAATAAAGCTGCAAAAGAGATGCGAGAAAGAGTTTTGAAAAATTTGGGAGGTAAATTAGACTCTTTATCATGGCTTGGCACTTTCCACGCAATCAGTGTGAAATTCTTACGAAGACATGCTGAAGCAATAGGGCTTAAAAGTAATTTTACAATTCTAGATACGGACGATCAAAAAAAATTGATAAGAAATATATCTAAAGCTGAAAACATTGATGTTAAAAAAATCTCCCCACAATTTATATTGGCTTTAATTGATAAGTGGAAAAATAAAGGTTTGTTACCTGATGAGGTAAAATTATCTAAGTCAAACCTTTTTGAAAATCAAATTTTAAAAATTTATAAAATTTACCAAAACAAAATAAGAGATTTAAATTCATGTGATTTCGGAGATTTAATACTTTACTGTGTAAAATTATTTGAAAAAAATAATGATATTAGGAAAATATATTCAGACAATTTTAAATATATATTAGTAGATGAGTATCAAGATACTAATTTTATTCAAAATAAATGGTTAAATTTAATAGTTAATCAAAATCAAAACATTTGTTGTGTTGGTGATGATGATCAGTCAATTTATAGCTGGCGTGGCGCTGAAATAAAAAATTTTTTAAGTTTTGATAAAATTTATCCTAAATGTAAAATTTTTAGATTGGAGCAAAATTACAGATCAACCAAAAATATTTTAAATACTGCGTCTCATTTAATTTCACACAACAAAGATAGACTTGGGAAAAAACTCTGGACTGATGGTGATGAAGGCGAAAGAGTAAAACTAAACTGCTATAAAAATGGAAAAGAGGAAGCACAAGAAGTTGCCGGAATAATAGAACAAAAAATTAAAAAAAAAGACTCCTTGAATAATATTGCAATACTGGTGAGAGCTATTTACCAAACAAGAGAATTTGAAGAGAGATTTTTAAAGATAGGTTTAAATTATAGAATAATAGGTGGTACTAAATTTTATGAAAGAGCCGAAGTAAAAGATGCTATATGTTATTTAAGAATAGTAAATCAAAAATTTGATGATCTAGCCTTTGAAAGGATAATTAATACACCACGAAGAGGTATAGGTGATACAACGATAAAAAAATTATACGATTTTTCTTCCAAAAATAAAATGTGCTTGGAGGACTCGGCTAGAAAACTCCTTCAGCTTGACAGTTTTAAACCAAAAGTAAAAGCTTTGATTAAAAATATATTAGATTTAATAAACAAATGGAGATTAGATTTAAAAAAAAATAAGCATTTTGATTTACTTAAAATCATTTTGGATGAATCAGGTTATTCAGCAATGTTAAAGAATAAAAAAGATTTAGAAAATGAAAACCGAATAGAAAATTTAAAAGAACTTCTTAGAGCAATGCATGATTACGATAATCTTCAAGGTTTTTTAGAACATGTGGCTTTAGCTACATCAATTGATCAGGAATGGGATGAAGAAAAAATTAATATTATGACTATGCATGCTTCAAAGGGATTGGAGTTTAACACTATCTTCTTACCTGGGTGGGAAGAAGGATTATTTCCTCATCAAAAATCTTTAGAAGAAAAGGGAGACTTTGCTTTGGAAGAAGAAAGAAGATTAGCTTACGTTGGTGTAACAAGAGCTAAAAGACAAGCTTATATTTCTTTTGCAACACAAAGATCTTGGCACGGCGAGTGGATGGATAGTTTGCCTTCAAGATTTATAAATGAACTCCCTGAAGAAGGTATAGAAAAAAATGAAAACCTTATAAAAGAAGTTCCTGAGGATTTTGAATTTAATCAAGATAATTTATTTGATGAAAATGAGGAATTTAGAAGTCCTGGATATGCTAGACTTAAAAAAAAATTAGGCAAATGATGAAAAAATTAAAAAAAATTTTAGATAGATACGGTATTGATGGATATATTGTACCGAAAAACGATGAATTTTTTAATGAATACGTTCCTAAATCTAAAGATAGATTAAAATTCATATCAAATTTCTCTGGTTCTGCTGGATTTTCTATCATTTTAAAAAATAAAAATTATCTTTTTGTTGACGGAAGATATTCAACACAAGCTAAATACCAATCAGGAAACAAATTTAAAATTTTTACAATTCCGGAGGAACTTCCTAAAAAAGTTATTAAAACTAACAAGAAAATTATTCTTGGTTTTGATCCAAAATTACACACAGAAAAGCAATTAAATTTTTTTTTTAATATAAAAAATATTATCTTAAGACCAATTAATGAAAACTTAATAGACATGATTTGGCCTAATAGAGCTAAAGAATTAGTGAAACCCTTCTATTTAATCTCATCAAAAAAAGCAGGAAAAAATAGTTTAAACAAAGTTCAACAAGTGCGAAAAATACTTTTGAAAAATAAACTTGATTATTTATTAGTTACAGCTTCAGAAAATGTAGCATGGTTACTAAATATAAGGGGTCAAGATACATCTCATGCCCCTATTCCAAATTCTAGATTGTTAATTAGTAAAAGAGGCACATTAGATCTTTTTGTAAATCCAAATAAATTAGGCAAATTAAAAAACATTAAAATACAAATACATGATGAAAAAAACATGCAAAGAATTTTAAATAGTTTGTCAAAAGAAAAAATATTATTGGACAGCATGTCGTGTTCATTTTTTTTTAAACAGCTGTTGGGGAGAAAAAATAAAATTATAGAAAGGATCGATCCAATTCACTTTTTAAAATCTATAAAAAATAATATAGAAATTAAAAATATGAAATTATCTCATTTAAAAGATGGGGTTGCTTTAACAAAATTTTTGATATGGTTGAAAAAGAATTTTAAATCTAAAATAATTACAGAAATATCTGCTGAAAAAAAATTAGAAAGTTTTAGAAAAATGAATAGTTCTTATAAATTTCCAAGCTTTAGTACAATTTCTGGGTCAGGACCTAACAGTGCAATTATACATTACAAAGCATCTTCAAAGACTAATAGAAAATTAAAAAAAGGAGAGTTGTACTTGGTAGACTCTGGAGGTCAATATCATTTTGGAACTACAGACGTAACAAGAACAATTTCTTTAGATAACAACTCTAAATACATAAAAGAAATTTATACACGTGTCTTGAAAGGACATATTGCAGTTTCAAAATTTAAAATAAAAAAGAATTCTACAGGTGCAGATGTGGATCAAATTGCTAGAAAGTCTTTAAAAAAAATTAATTTAGACTACCCACATGGTACTGGTCATGGTGTTGGATACTTTTTAAATGTTCATGAGGGTCCTCAATCAATATCAAAAAACAATAAAATTAATTTACAAAATGGAATGGTGCTATCTAATGAACCTGGTTTCTATAAAGAGGGCTTATTTGGTGTAAGAATAGAAAACCTTGTTTATATTAATAAGAATAGATTTAATGAATTAACTATAGTTCCAATAGAAAAGGATTTGATTAATAAAAAAATATTAAATGATCAAGAAATTAAATGGATAAATAATTATCATTTGAAAGTTAAAAAAAATTTATTGAAATTTATGAGTCGAGATGAAAAAATAGATTTAATAAAAGCTTGCTCACCTATTTAGTAATTCATACCATTCTTCTTCTGTCATTATTTTTATTTTTATATCTCTTGCTTTATCAATCTTCTTTTTTGTTGGCTTTGAATTACCTGCAATAAGATAGTCTAACTTTTTAGATACGGAGCCTAATATTTTGGCTCCATTCTCTTCAGCTAATGCTTTTGCCTCTGACCTGCTCATTTTTTCAAACCCACCGGTAAACATTATATTCATATTAGATAATTTGCCTTTTTTGTTTATTTTTTTAAATTCTTCAATTTTTAAAGTAAGCATTAAAGATTGAATTATTTTTATATTTTTATTGTTTAAAAAAAAATTCTCAATAGATTTAACCTGAGTTTCTCCAATTCCATCCAGATCGTATAAATTTTTTAAAATCGATTTTCTTTTATTGACATCGAATAATTCTGAAAATTTTTTATCATTCTTAAAAAAAGCTGCAAGAATTTTTGCATTTTCTTGACCTATGTGCCTTATTCCTATGGAATAAATAAATCTATCTAAAGATATAGTTTTTGAGTCATTAATTGCTTTTTTCAGATTTTTAATTGATAATTCACCCCAACCTTCTAATTTTTCAATTCTCTCATAGTTTAATTTAAATATATCAGCAGGTGTTTTAATAAAATTTAAACTCCAAAAATTGTCTATAACTTTTTTTCCTAATCCTTCAATATCAAATGCATCTTTGGATACGATGTGCTTTAGCTTTTCTTTTGCAATATAATCACATTCATAACCTTTAATACATCTTCTTACTGCATCAATTTTTTTTGTATTAGGATTCATTTCCTTTTTTGTTAATGAACCACATAAACATTTTTTTGGAAAAATAAATTTTTTACTATTATTTTCTCTTTTAGATTTATTAACTGATAATACCTGTGGAATAACGTCCCCAGCCCTTTGAATTGTTACAATATCTCCAACTCTAATATCTTTTCTATTTATTTCATCTTCGTTATGTAAAGTAGCATTAGAAACAACTACACCTCCAACTGTAACTGGATCTATTTTTGCAACAGGTGTTATTGCTCCTGTACGTCCTACTTGAATGGAAATACTTCTAATCTTAGAAGACGCTTTAACTGAGGAAAATTTATAAGCTATTGCCCACCTTGGAGAATGCGAAGTTGAACCAAGTCTTTCTTGAAGTTTCAAATCATCAACCTTATAAACGATACCATCAACATCATAATCTAGGCTTGATCTTTGATCTTCAATATCTAAATGGTTTTTTTCAATTTCATCAATTGAAGTAACCTTTTTGCAATGAGAATTAATTTGAAATCCCCACGATCTCATCTTTTTCAACAACTCAGTTTGATTTTTGAAAATTTGAGGTTTAATTTCACCAATTCCATAAGCAAAGAATTTAAGTGGTATTTTTTTTGTTTCTTTTGAATTTTTTTGTCTTAAAGAACCACCGGCAGCATTTCTTGGGTTAGCAAATTTTTCTTTTAATCCCTCAAAATCTCTCTTACCAATATAAACCTCCCCTCGTATTTCAATTACATCAGGAGCATTATTTATTTTTTTTGGAATTTCATTTATTGTTATTAAATTTTCTGTAATATTTTCTCCAAAAATTCCGTCTCCGCGAGATAGTCCAAAAATCAATTTCCCACTCTCATATCTTAAAGATGCTGAGATACCATCAATTTTTGGTTCAGAGGATAATTCAATTTCATTAGAAGTGTTTAAAAAGTTTTTTACTTTTTTTTTAAAATCAACCATATCACTTTTTTCAAATGCATTCGCTAAAGAAAGCATTGGTTTTGAATGCTTAACTTTTTGAAATTTACCTGAAGGCTTTGATCCAACAATATCTTGAATTCTTTCCTTTCCTTTTAAAAATAGATGATCTTTTTCTAATTTAATTAACTCTTTTTTAAGATTGTCAAATTCAAAATCTGATACGATTGGATTATCTTTTTCAAAATAAGCTTTGTTAAAACTTTTAAATTTTTTAATCTTTTCCTTATAAATTTTTATTATTTTTTCTTTACTCGTCATTAATCAATAACATTTTTTTGATGGTTCTCTTAATTAATCCAGCTTCTTTTTCATTTTTTTCAATTTTAGGAATTGAATAATTTTTATTTAAAATTTTATAGGATCTTTTATACCACTCGCTTGAATTATAATTATATCCCAGTAAAACTGCTGCAGCCTTAGCTTCATCTTCTAAACCAATTTTATAGTATATTTCTACCAAACGAAATAAAGCTTCCTCAATAAAGATAGTATTGTCATAATCCTCTACGACAACTTTTAATCTATTTATTGCGGCAATCCATTTTTCATTTTTAATATAATAGCGGGCAATAGACATCTCTTTTGCTGCAAGTTGGCTAACTACCAACTCAAGTTTAAATTTTAAATCTATTGCGTAATCTGTGTTTGGGTATTTATCTAAAAAAAATTCAATTTTTTTTTTTGATTTTAGAAGTGGTTCTATATCCTTCTCTTCATCTAATATCTGCTCATAATAACTAATTGCTATTAAATAATCAGCATAATCTAGATTTTCACTTGCAGGATAAGTTTTGGTATATCTTTCAAGATTTAAAATTGCATCATCGTAAAAGTTTATTGAATAAAAACAGTACCCAACCATTAAAGCTGACTTTGCGGCCCATTCCGATTGAGGCAATAATATTTCGGCTTCACTAAATTTTTTTGAAGCATAAAAATAATCATAATTTTCAATAGCATCTAATCCTTCTTTATAAACTTTAATCGCCTGATCCTTATTAGACAAAGACTGATTTGAGATTTTTTTTTCTGGTGATCCACAAGTAGATAAAAAAAATAGAAAAATTAAATAAATAAGCTTTTGCATATGTAAATTAATAGCAAAAAAAACTGTTATGGTAAAATTAAGACTTTATTAGGCGTTTACTGCCAGTCTTTTGTTGAGAGGAACGATTTTTCTCACATTTTCATTGTTAGATTCGCTGTCAACTATTTCATAGTTGTTCTTATCGGAAAAAATTTTTCTTAAAAATTTATTTGTTAAAGCGTGTCCTCCATGAAGGCATTCTACGGATCCGATTACCCTTACTCCACACAACATGAAGTCACCCGCTAAATCCAAAATTTTGTGATTAACAAATTCTTTTTCAAATCTTAAACCACCTTCATTAAGAACTTTATTTCCTTTTACAACAATTGCATTATCTAATGATCCACCTTTTGCCAAACCAACGGACTTAATTTTTTCTACATCTTCATATAAGCAAAAAGTTCTAGCTGATGATATGTGGTCTAAATTTTTTTCTTTGAAGCTAACACTGTTAGATTGCATTTGAATTAAAGGATTGTTTTTATAATCTAATTTAAATTTTACTGTAAATTCACTCACACACGGATTAATACTTATTAACTTATCATCGTCTTTTAATTCTACTTTTTTTTTAATTTTTACAAATTTTCTTTTACCTTTAAGTGGTTTAAGTCCAGATTTTTTTATCATCTTAACAAAGTCTTTAGCAGATCCATCCATTATAGGAACTTCTGAGCCATTTAGTTTAACAACTAAGTTATCGATACCACACATATAAAATGCTGCCATGAGATGTTCTATAGTGGAAACACTAGCTCCTGAACTATTTTCTATTTTTGTGCAAAGTTTTGCGGAAGATACATTTTTGAAATTAGCAATAATTTCATTATTTTTATCTAAATCTTCTCTTTTAAAAATTATACCTGAGTTTGAGTTCGATGGTGTTAAGGTTACATTTACTATTTCCCCTGAGTGCAACCCGACACCTGAGAAACTTACTTTATTATTAAGCGTTTGTTGATATTCTTGACTCATAATAAGTTTATACAGAATTAAGAATTTGACCTTAAGACAACTAATGTTACGAAAAACTACAAAAAAATTTACTTAAAAAAACGTGAAAAAACACCAGTAAACAGAGACTTTTTTTCCTGGGCGAAAGGCACTGCTTCTGCGTGCCATCCTTTAAAAGCAAGTTCAGCTGCCCCAAGTAATGAGAGATCTTCAAGTTTTATCAATCTTAAAGCAATTTTATGTGAATCTATGCCTAGAAATCCTGAGAACATTTTATCAAAGTGTTCTTGAAAAACTTTGTTCTCAAACACCACATATAAATGAGAAAGCTTATTTTTAAAATATTTAATATTAGAATTTTTGTTAAATAAATGATTCATCATTTCTTCAACTCTGGTTTCAATAATTTCTTTAATGTGAGATAATGTTAATTTAGTAAATTGAGAGTCCTTAAAGAACTTTTCATCTAAATACTTTGAATTATTTTCATCAATGTTATTAAAATTAATTTTAGTTAAAATAGAGTTTATATCATCATCCTTTATTGAACATAGTTGGGACAAATCTCTGAAAATAGAATTTGTTCCAAAAGGAAATGTTTTAAAAAAAACTAGTGACATATTTTCATATATACTAATGGTGCTTAGTTCATCATCGATATTTAATAAAAAAAAGTTTTTTAATTTACTATTTCCACTAACAAGATTTACGCCAGTTGTTAACGGTCTACATAACAATCTATCAACTTTAAGATCATTATTTTCAAATAAATTTTTAATATTTTTGATATTATTTTTTGGTAGAGATATTAAGGTCATTTGCAAACCAAGATGATCAGCAAAGATATTTAAAGGTATTTTGTCTCTTTTTTTTTTATCCAAATAAAAATTTGAATTTAAAATATGAATAATTGAATTATTTTCTTGATTTTTTTGGATAGAAATTTTCCCTTCATTTAATATATAGTCAATATCTCTTTTTTCAACTTTTGCTCCATTAAGTTTTTTAAATGAAGTAATATAGGTTGAAGTCATATCTCTTTGATTAATAATTAAGTTTACATTCGAAAAAACTTTATCAATTTTTTTTTCTATTTCTTTAAGATCTTTTGAAACAATTTCTGATGCTAAATCAATATCTATTACATCCCCTTTTTTTATTCCATTATTCTCAGAATTTTTTATGGTTAACAAATTGTAATTTAAATTTTCTGACAAATTAAAGACAGCATAACGAATTGATTTATTATTTATCTCTGCAAATAATTTTTCTGATTTTTCTTCCATTACCTCATTATAAGTTCATTTTTAATTCTAAAGTCAAATATCTTAAATTTGTTAAATTCGCTTTTTTCGTAAATTTCAGCAAACTTTTCAAGTGACTCGTTATAATTTTCTGGGGGTAACTTTATTAATTTATTATCATTTAATAAAATATCCCATCTTCGCGTAGCATAATAATTATATTTTTTAACTAAATTTAAATTGAATTTACTATTTTCAATTTTTTTATAAAAATTAGAAAATTTTTCTATAGCTCCTTCTCCATTTACTTCAGGCAAGTTTGTAAAACTGTTGTCGTAATTCTTTATTAATCTATTGTTTTTTAATAAAAGATATCGCTTACCTTGGTCGTTGATGTATACTCCAATTGGCTCAAGCTCTATGACTTCTACTCTAACCTTGTTTGGGTAAATTTTTTTAATTTCGAATGTTTCAACAAAGTCTATATCATCCAATAGATTTTGAAAATTTTTACGATTTAAGAAAAATAAATTTTTACCTTTTATATTATTTAATTTTTTTTCAATATCTTTTTGACTTGAATTTTTAGTACCCTTTATTTCTATATACTTTATAGAAAAAAAATTTAATTTTAATTCTGTACTGTCATAAAAATTATATGTGCTTAAAAAAATAAATAAAATAACCCATAAATAATAATTTTTTTTCATCTGTTAAGACTTGCATCTTGTATCATCCATTTAATAAGGCGATCGAAAGAAATGTTAGCAAATCGTGCAATTTCCGGAACTAATGATAAATTAGTCATACCTGGTTGAGTATTTAATTCCAACAAGAAAAATTTACCCTTATCAAAACGAAAATCACATCTGACTATACCCTTGCACTTTAAGGCTTTGTTTGCTTTTTTGGAAATCCTTAAGACCTCTTTATATTTTGCATTTGAAATATTAGCTGGCATTATATGTAAGGTTTTTGATGACTTTTGATATTTTGCTTTATAGTCATAAAATTTTCTTTTTGGACGTAATTCTATTGCACCTAATGCTCTGTCACCCATTAGGGCTACCTGTATTTCTTTTCCAGGAATGAAAGTTTCGAATATTAAACTCTTATATTTTTTTTTTAAAGTTTTAAATGCTGACTTTAAAACTTTTAAGTTTTTACAAATTTTAACCCCTATACTTGATCCTTCATCATTTGGTTTTATAACTATAGGAAATTTAAGTTTATTAATTTTAATTTTATTAGCTAAACTTATTTTAGAATAGTTTTTTTCATCAATATAAAAAAAATTTGGAGTTTTAATATTATTCTTAACAAAAATTTGTTTTGAAAGATTTTTATTCATTGCAAGCATCGATGATAGTACACCGGAGTGAGTATAAGGGATTCTTAAATACTCCAAAAATGATTGAATTTTTCCATCCTCTCCATTTTTTCCATGAAGTGCATTAAAAATAATATGAGGATTTATTTTTTTAATTTGAAAAATAGACGAAAATTTAGGGTCAAAATTAATTACTTTATAACCATTATTCTTTATTGCCCTGATACAAGCTTTACCAGTTTTTAAGCTTATCTCTCTTTCTTTTGAAGTTCCACCTTGAATTACCAAAATTTTATTTTTTTTCATTATTTTTTACCGACAATTTTAAGTTCTAGTTCTAATTCTATACCTGTTTTTTTGAAAACTTTTTCTTTTACCAAATTAATTAATTTTTCTATATCTGAAGCGTTTGCATCTCCATTATTTAAAAAAAAATTATTATGTTTTTCAGAAATACTAGCGCCGCCAACTTTAAGATTTGAACAATTTGATAATTTTATTAATTCCCATGCTTTTTTACCACTTGTAGGATTTTTAAAAGTACTTCCACACGTTTTTACTCTTGTTGGTTGGCTTTCTTTTTTTTTGTTAATAAGGATATCTTTTTTTTTTAAAATCTTTTTTTTATCCATTAATTCACCTTTAAAAGTTGCACCAATAATTATTAAATTTTTATTTAAATCATTGCCTCTATAAAAAAAATTTATTTGTTCCCTGTTATAAGTTTCTATTTCACCATTTAAATTAACTGCATCAAGAGATAAAAAAATTTTTGATATATCCTCACCATAACAACCACTATTCATAATAATTGAGCCTCCTATACTTCCGGGTATACATGATAGAAATTCAAAACCAGATATTGAATTTTCAGATGCAAAATCTGATAACTTTCGATCTAAGGTCGCTGCACCTACCTCAATTACATTTTCTTTTTTTAGCTTAGTATATGAAAAATTACTTCCCAGTTTTATTACAATTCCTTCAAATCCTCCATCTCTAAAAAGTGTATTTGAACCTGCACCTAATATATGAATTTTATTATTTTTAGAAGTATTTCCTTTTAAAAAAGTTTTTAAATCACTAATAGATTTTACTTTAAAAAATTTTTTTGCTGGTCCACCTAGATTAAACCAGTTATACTTGGATAACACTTCATTTTTTATTAAATCTTTCATATTAAAAGGATATTTCTCTCATCCACTTTGTAATTGATCCAGCTCCCATCCCAATTATTAATTCGTCTTTTAATAAATTTTTTTTTAAAAATTTATATAGATCTTCTTGATTATAAATCAATATTACTTCTACATTGGAATTTTTAGCTATTTGTGTTGCAAACTTTTTATCATCGTATTGTTTGTCTATTTTTTCCCCTGCTGGGTATACAGGACACAGTATTAACCTATCAGAAGATTTAAACGAAAGTGCGAATTCTTTTTTTAATAATTTAAGTCTTGAGTATCTATGTGGTTGAAAGACAGAAATAATTCTTTTTTCTGGGTTAGATTTTTTTAAACTATCCAAAACAGACTTGATTTCTGTTGGGTGATGAGCATAGTCGTCGAAAAAATCATTTCCGTTAATTTCACAAACTTTAGTTAGGCGTCTTTGAATACCCGCAAAATCTTTCAGGGATTTCTTTATAACCTTCAAATCAATACCAATATAAGAACATAAAGCTATAGCCCCGACTGAGTTTAAGATATTATGTGATCCTATTAAGTTTAGTTTTATATTTCTTATTATCTTTGTTTTAAATAAAGGCAAAGAAATTTTCAAATCAAAATAAGAATAATCTTTTTTATAATTACTATTTATTATCTGGTAGTTTGCTTTTTTATTAAATCCATATGTTAAAAAATTTTTATTTTTTGACTTATTAGAAATCTTTTTTAAATCCCCACTGTCGATACAAATGAAGCTTTTTCCAAGGGTTGGTGTTTTATTAATAAATTTTGTAAATGCTTTTTTTAAATTTTGATAATTTTTATAAAAATCTAAATGTTCATAATCGACATTGGTTATAACTGAATAGTTTACAGGTAAATTTAAAAAACTTCCATCTGACTCGTCAGCTTCTACTACGGACCATTCGCCTTTACCAAGTTTGGCACTCCCTCCTAATGAGTTTACAACACCACCATTTATTATTGTTGGATCTAAATTACCTTCAGATAGAATTTTTGCAATTAATGAAGTTGTGGTTGTTTTACCATGAGATCCTGTAACTACGATATTTTTTTTAAGAGATACTACATGACCCAACATTTCTGCTCTCTTAAATATCTTGATTCTTTTTTTCTTTGCCTCAATTATTTCAACATTATTATTCTTTATGGCGGATGATCTTATTACAATAGTCACATTTTTAAGATTTTCTTTGCTGTGTTTAGAAAAAACTTTAATTTTTATTTTTTTACATCTGTCGATATTCTTATTTTTAGAAATATCACTTCCTTGAACATGAAAACCCATTTTTTGCATAACCTGTGCTAATCCACTCATGCCTATACCTCCAATACCAATAAAATGAATTTTTTCTTTTAGACCAATTCTAATTTTTTTCATTTAAAAATTTCTCAATAAATTTATCAACATTATAAATTGAATTTTTATCAGAGTGTTCATCCATTTTAGTTTTAATAAAAAATAATTTTTTCCTATTTTTATTAAAATCCTCTAAAGTTTCAAACAATTTAGAAGTAACAAATTTTTCATCCAATAATCTACAATAACCTTTTTTTTCAAAATTTTGTGCATTTTTAAGTTGATGGTTATCTGTAGAAGAAGGCAGAGGGATGGCAATAAAAGGTATTCTTAGATTAATTAATTCAGCTAAAGATGATGCGCCTGCTCGCGTAATAGCCAGGTCAGAATTTTTATAATGCTCTGTTAGATTGTCAGAAAAAGAGAAAAGTTTGTAATTAATTTGATTTTTTCTATAAATTTCTTCTATTTCTTTCTTTTGAGAATCCAGACATTGTTGGAATATATTAAATTCAATTTTTTTTATTTTACATTTCTCTATCACTTTGGGAATTTGTTCTCCAAAAATTTTTGCTGACTGGCTCCCTCCAATTATTAAGATAGATAAGACTTTATTGTTTTCAAAACTTTCTTCCTTTTTTATATCAAAAATTTCTTTTCTGAGCAGATATCCAGATACAAAAGTTTTGTTTTTATATTTTTGTCTAATTCCAGATGTATCTTTTGTTGAGAGCAGTATTTTATTTGCAAATGGTAAAAGAACTCTGTTTGCTCTACCTAATATCAAATTATTCTCATATATAACAAAAGGTATTTTTAAAAAATAAGAGGCTAAACACACAGGGAAAGAGGAGTATCCTCCCATTCCAAAAACGATAATAGGTTTTGTTTTTTTTAAATAAAAAAAAGAACTTATTGTAGAAAATAAAATTTTATTTAAATTTATTATCGATTTAATTATATTTTTTTGAAATATAGTTTCAGTATTAATTTGTTTTATGTTTTTTTCCTTTTTTAAGTATTTCATACCCCTCTTATCAGAGAACATTTCGACCTCAAATTTGTTTTTGAGATGGTCAGAAAGTGCAACTGAAGGAAATATATGACCTCCTGTTCCACCTGTTGCAATTATAATTTTACTTTTGTTTGCCATTATTAATTTTTTAAGTTTAATGATGTATAATTTAAAACAATGCCAGCAAGAATCCCGCTAGATAAAAGTGATGAGCCTCCATAACTTAGAAAAGGAAGAGTCATGCCTGTGGTTGGCAAAAGGTTTGCATTAACACCAACATGAATAAAAGTTTGAAATATTAATAATGAAATCAGTCCACTAAGTGCAAGTTTATAAAAATCATTATCTAGATTTAGAATTTTTTTTATTACCCTAAAAGCAATAAATAAAAAAATTGAAATTATTAATATTGATACTATTGAACCATACTCCTCACTAATAACTGCAATTACATAATCGGTATGTGCTTCTGGTACACTTTCTTTGAGTACTCCTTCTCCAACACCTTGTCCCTTTAAGCTACCCTCTCTTATAGCTTCAGTTGCTCTCGTAGACTGAAAATTGCTCCCTTTTTCAGAATCAAAAAATGAAATAACTCTCGATATAATATAATCAAATCGATTAGGAAGAAAAAAGACTAGCCCGGTCAAGATTAATAAGAAAAGTATAAATAATAATGTGAGTAAATAAATATTAAACCCTGAAATAAATATAACAGAAACCCATGAGCATACTATTAGCACAGATTGTCCTAAATCTGGTTGCAAAACTAATAACCAAATAACTAATGAGAGTAAAATAAATGAAAAAAAATATGAAATGTTTAGACTTTTAATCCAATGCGAACTAATTATTTGTGCAATTACAAGTATAAAAAAAGGCTTTATAAATTCAATTGGTTGAAAACGTAAAACGTAAAAATTTAACCATCTTTTTGCACCTTTAACTTCAATACCTATTAAAGGAACCAAAACTAAGGTAAAAAAGAAAATTAAAAAAATGGGCAATAAAATTCTGTTGAGAAATCTTGAATTTAGTATTGATATACCAAACATTATCAAAAAAGACGCAGATGCATACAAAAGGTGTTTTTGAAAAAAAAAATAATATTCTTTATTTAATCTTTCATCGGCAATAAATGATGTAGATGAAAAAGAAAAAAATAAACCTAATATAAAAAGAAGAATAAAGCTAAAGAATATTGATTTATCGAGATTTCTCCAATAATTCTTTGTTTTAAACAAACTTAATATAGTTTTTTCAGAAATGTTTTTTTGCATATTTTCTTACAAGTTTTTTAAATTGATTTCCTCTTTCTTCAAAGTTGATAAATTGATCATATGAAGCACTAGCAGGACTAAGTAGAATAGTAGTTTTTTTATTCCCAAAATTTTTTATATCTTTAAAAATAGATATTAATGCATTCTTTAAAGTTTTAGATAACTGAAAATTAATTTTTCCTTTAAAGTTTTTTTTAAATATTTTCATATGGTTACCAATAATATATGACTTAGCAATATTATTCTTTAATTTTCCTAAGTTAAATTTTTCTCCTACTTTGGGCATACCCCCAACTATCCAAAAAATATCTTTATTGCTTTGGAGGGCAAATTTAGTTGCTTGGAAAGTTGTAGCCTTAGAGTCGTTTATAAAAACTAATTTATTTTTTTTATAAAAAATTTCATGTCTATGAGGCAAACCTTTGAACGAATTAAGGGATTTAATAAAAGATTTTTTGTTTATTTTAAAAACTTTCGATAATGCAAAAACAAAACTCATATTTTCTTCGTTTGCTTCTGAACTTAAATAGCTATTTTTAATTTTATTTTTTATTCTTTTGTATAAAAGAGGAGTTACAAAGTTAAGTTTACCTAAATAATTTTTTCGTCTATAAATTCTTAAAATTCTTTTATCATTTATAAAAGCAAAATTACTTTTTTCTTGATACAAAAAAATTTTTAACTTTGAATTTATATAATTTTTCATAGACCCATGCCAATCTAAGTGATCATTTGTTATATTTAGTATTATTGCGTAATCGGGTTTAATAAATTTTGAACGCTCTAGCTGAAATGATGATGCCTCAATAATTACTAAAGAAGTTTTTTTTAAGTTTAAACTTAAAGCTGGTTTACCTATATTTCCTCCCAAAACTGCTTTTATTTTATTTTTATTTAATAAGTGCTCAATAATTTTACAAGTAGTAGATTTTCCATTAGTGCCGGTTACTACTATTGATTTAATTTTTGGATTAAAAATATAAAATAAATCAAGATCAGTAATAATCTTTGACTTATTTTTTAATAAGGCCTTTTTAAGTTCAATTTTTTTAATATTTATACCAGGGCTAACTACTATGTAATCTACAAAATTTATTAGATTTAAGAAATTTCTTTTTTTTTTTTCATTTAGTTTCCAATCCTTTTTAATATTTTTATTATCATCCCAGATAATGTAATTTTTTACTCCTATTTTATCGAAAAAATTAATTACTGAAGTTCCTGTAGCACCAAGACCATAAACTGCAAAGCTTTTTTTGCTAAAATTAAATGATTTACTCATTGATATGCTTAACGTAATTTTAATGTGGCTAGCCCAATTAATGCTAGAATAATTGCGATTATCCAGAATCTTATTACAACGGTTGACTCAGCCCAACCTTTTTTTTCAAAATGATGATGTATTGGAGCCATCATGAATACTCTTTTTCCAGTTAATTTAAATGAAATCACCTGAATAATTACTGAGACTGTTTCTAAAACAAATAGACCACCAACAATTGCAAGAACAATTTCATGTTTGGCTATTATAGCTACCGAAGCTACAGAACCTCCAAGTGATAATGAGCCAGTATCTCCCATAAAAATTTTAGCTGGAGGCGCGTTGTACCAAAGAAAACCTAAACATGATCCTACAATAGAACCACAAAAAATTGATAACTCTCCAACGTTTGGTACATATTGGATTTGTAGATAATCTGAAAAAATTTTATTTCCAACTACATAACAAATTAAGGAAAAAGAAAGTGCAACTAACATTACAGGAACTGTTGCTAATCCGTCTAAACCATCTGTTAAATTTACTGCATTTGATGATCCAATTATAACAAAAATACCAAATGGGATGAAAAATAGGCCCATATTTAAAATAAGATTTTTAAAAAAAGGAAAGTATAAATTTGAAATAGTTTTATGTTCAGAAAAATAAATTAAAGACAATATCGCAATCAGTGAGATTAATAATTGCCAAAAAAATTTCGTTTTTGCTTTTATTCCAGAAGAATTTTCAAACTTTATTTTTAAATAATCGTCTATAAAACCTAAAAGTCCAAGACTTGTACAAACAAAAAGGACTATCCATATATAAATATTCTTTAGGTCTGCCCACATTAAAGTGCTCGATACAATTCCAATTAGTATCATTAAGCCTCCCATTGTTGGAGTTCCACTTTTTTTTACAATATGATCAATTGGACCATCACGTCTAATTGGTCCAGTAATTTGTTTTTTTTGAAAATATCTGATCAAGGGGCTACCAATCAAAAAAATTATTATTAAAGATGTAATTACTGACAAACCTATTCTAAAAGTAATATATTTAAATACGTTTAAAAAAGAAAACGTATCAACAAGTGAAGTAAGAAAACTATAAAGCATTAGTAGATGCCCTCAGAAATCTTTTTGAAACTTTGTGTAAATTAGTTGCATTAGAACCTTTAATCATAAGATAATCACCATTTTTTAGAATCGTAGAAATTTTTTGATCAAAAGTGTTTAAGTTTTTTAATACTTCCCCTTTTTTGTTTTTCTTTAAAAACTTGTAGGTTTCAACTGATTTTTTTCCATATACAAAAGTTTTATCTATGTCGCTTTTATTAATTATTTTAGAGATATTTTTATGGTACATACTTGAATTTTTACCTAATTCTAACATATCACCAAAAAGTAAATATTTTCTTTTTCCATTTTTTTTAATTTTTGAAAAATTTTCAATTGCGAATTTTACTGATAATGGATTCGCATTATAACTTTCGTCGATTAGATAAAAAATTTTATTAAAGTTTTTTACTTTATTAATTTTACCTCTTCCTTTTAAAAAACTTTGATTTTTAAAAAAATACTTTGCTTTTTCTAAATTCAAGTTTAAATCTTGAAGAATAGCAATACAGTTTAAAATATTCATAATATAGCTGTTATTATTGTTACTAATTTTAAAATCAAAAATTTTATTATATACAGATACTTTTAAAATAAAATCTTGATGTATTTTTTTAATACCAGAAAATTTTATATCTGATCTTTTTGAGAATCCAAACGAACAAATTTTGATCTTTTTTTTCTTTGCAATTTTTTGAAAATAATTAAAAAAATTGTCATCTCTATTTAAAATAATTGTACCGTTTTTTTGTACGTTATTTATAATTTCGCTTTTTGCTTTTGCAATATCGTTAATACTTTTAAAATTTTCCAAGTGTGCCTCCGAGATATTTGTTATTGTAGCAATATGTGGCTTAACCAAGGCTGAAAGTTTATTAATTTCATTAAATTTGCTCATTCCGACTTCGAATACACCAAAATTATCATTCATTTTCATATTACAGATGCTCAAAGGGACGCCATATTGATTATTATATGACTCTGGTGAAAAATAAGTGTTTGAATACTCTTTTAATAAATTTCCAGCCATAGTCTTTACACTTGTTTTACCAGAGCTTCCAGTAATAGCTATAAATGTGGCAGAGGAATTTGCTCTAATATTTTTTGCTAATTTATTTAAAAATAGCATGGTATTTTTTACTTTAATCAATTTCTCATTATTTTTAATTATTTTAGAAACAACACAATATCCTGCTTTTTTTTTAATTGCTTGTTTTAAAAAATTATGACCATCATTTTTCTGACCTTTAATAGCAATAAATAAATTTTTGCTTTTTACTTTCTTAGAATTTATAGAAACTCCATCAAAAGAATATTTTTTTTTATTTCTTAACACTTTTTTTAAAATTTCAGAATTATAATTTAAAATATTTAATTTTTTGTTATATGATTGCTTTGAAGGTTTGAAGTTTTTTATGATACTTCTGTCGCTAAAAAAAATTTTTTTATCACCTAAATCTTGATATGTTTCATGACCTTTTCCTGATATTAAAATTATTTCTTGTGAATTTGAATTTTTTAGAGCATTTATAATTGCCTTTTTTCTATTTGCAATCTCAATTGCATTTGAGTTTTTTAGACCTAACATAATCTGATTTCTTATTTTTTTTGGACTCTCTGTTCGAGGATTATCGTCTGTAATATAAATTCTATCACAGTATTTATTTGCAACCTTCCCCATTAATTTCCTCTTACCTTTATCCCTATCTCCTCCACAACCAAATACTAAACTAATTTTTTTTTGATAATGTTCTTGTAATGATAATATTGCGTTTTTTAAAGCATCAGGTGTATGTGCATAATCTAAAAATATTTTAGATTTATTTGGTAGAGTTCTTATTGGTTCAAGACGACCTTCCACACTTTTGATTTTTTCAATTTTTTTGAATATATTATTTATTTTTAAACCACAAACTTTTGCTGCTAGAACTGCCATAAGTAAGTTTTTTATTTGTATCGATCCGTATAAGTTAATCTTCAGTTTATAATTTTTTTTCTTATACAAAATATTTAATAATTGATAATTTTTATAAATTTTATGACTCAGTATTTTAAATAAATTACTTTTTGACCCTATTAAATATATGTTCAATTTTTGTTTTTTTTTGATTTTTTTTAATGTTTTAAATTCTTTGATGTCACTGTCAGTAATTAAGAAAGATTTTTTTTTTAAAATTTTTTTGAATAATAAGAGCTTCGAATTAAAATAGTCAACCATGGTTGTATGATAATCTAAATGGTCATGGCTTAGATTTGTGAAAATACCAGCCTTTATATTTAAAAAATTTAACCTTTTTTGTTTTAATCCGTGACTCGAGGCTTCTATAATAACATTGTCTATACCAGATTTTTTTATATTGTTTAAATCTCTATTTAAACTTAAAGAGTCAAGTGTTGTTAAATTTCTTTTTTTTAATTTTTTATTTTTTTTGAGACCAAGAGTTCCAATAAAAGCGACTTTTTTATTTTGTAAAACAAAAATTTGATGAAAAAAATCTGATATTGAAGTTTTTCCATTTGTTCCTGTAACTGCAACTATATTTTTTGGTTTATTGTTATAATATTTCGTACTTATTCGAGCTAATGTTTCCCTTGTATTCTTTACTTTTATAAATGTTATTTTTTTATTTTTTTTTATTTTTTTTGAGTAGACTATAATTTTTGCACCTTTCCTAATTGCCTCTTTTATAAAGTTATTTCCGTTAAACTTGTTTCCTTTAATTGAAACAAATAAATCGCCTTTTTTTATTCTTCTGGTATCAAATGAAATGCCTTTGAATTTGATTCTGCCAACTTCTGGTTTTAGTCCTTTAAAAAGATTTTTTAACAACATGTTTGTCGTAAAAATCGATTTTATTTATGGCCAAAATAGGTCCAATTTTTTCTATTATTTTGCCTGCTATTTCAACAGATGTCCATCCAGCAGTATTGTAAGGTGTTCCTTTGTGTTTCCATCCACTTCCATCTTTATAGTGGTATACGTAATCTATACTTGGTTTTGGTTCATCAAGTAGTACCAACAAAATATATTTTGGTTTTGAAGTGGGAAATACTGCAACAAAAGTATTAATTTTATTTTTAGAATAAACTCCATTTACTGATTTTTGAGCAGTACCGGTTTTTCCTCCAACCTCGTACCCTTCAATATTTGCAAAGTTAGCGGTTCCCTCTTTTGTTGATACTATTTTTCTTAAAATTATATTAATTTTTTTTGATACTTCATTATTAAGTATTTTCTTTTTTTTATTTTCTTTTTCTTCTTTTTTTTTAACTATTTTAGGTTCAACATCATATCCTCCGTTTGATATAATTGAGTAACCTTTGGCTAATTGTAAAAGTGTTGTTGTAATGCCATGTCCGAATGCGGCTGTGGCTAACTTGCATTTACCCCATCTAAAAGGTATAGGGTCACCGACTTCTTCAATATCAAATTTAATCTTATTTAAAACTCCAATTTTATTTAAAAAATCTTTCATTTTTTCTTCTCCAACCTTTTGTGCGATTCTTACTGATCCAATATTTCCTGATTGAATTAAAACTTGCTCTGCAGTTAAATTTGAAGGAATTTTTTCATCATATTCTCCGATTGATCTTCCTGCACAAGAAATTTTTTTTGGAAGATTTTTAAATTGCGTATTAGTTTCGAGAACATCTTCATTTAAAGCTCCTGCTAAAGTAAAAGTTTTAAATACAGATCCAAGTTCATAAACACCTTTTGTTGCTTTATTGATGTAGTTAGAATCTTTTATTAACTCTCTCTTATTTAAATCAAAATCTGGTAAAGAAACCATTGAAAGAATTTCTCCATTATTTGCCTCCATTAATATCGAAGCACTTCCCTTGTTATTAAAGATTTTTTGAAACTTAATTAATTCTTGTCTTATTAAAAATTGAATATTTGTATCCAATGTAAGTTCTATTTTACTTTTTCCAGATTTTAGCTCTTTATCAAAAGATTTTTCGATTCCTGAGATTCCCTTATTATCAATATCTGTCTGACCTACAATATGGCTGAATAGGTTCTTGTGGGGATATACTCTAGTTTGAGTAGTTTCAAAAACCAAACCTTTTTCGCCTAGCGACCATAATTTAAGTTTTTCTTCCTCGGTAATCTTTCTTTTAAAATAAAAAAATTTTTTGCTTTCCATATTAGATTTGATAGTTTTAATATCTATTTCTGGATAAAGAAGTTTTATTTTAAGTAAAAATTTTTTTTTATCTTTGATCAATTTAGATTTAATACCAACATCATAAACAATAATGTTCCTGGCAATCAAAATACCATTTCTATCAACAATATCACCTCTATAAGGTTTAAAAGTCGAATAATTTTTTGAAAAATAAATACCTTTTGATTCTTGAAGGGAAATCGTAATAATTTTAAATGCAAAAATGAATATTAAAGTAAAGAATATAAAAAAAAGTAAATATATTCTGTCGTTATTAATATTAATTTTTTTGAAAATATTATTTTGTGAAAATTGTTTATATTCTTCAAAATAAAAACTTTTTTTAATTTTTTTTTCTTTATTATTTTTCTTAATCATTAATTTTATTTTTATTTGTTAACTTTGATTCTTTAAATTCTTTTTTTATAAAATGTTGAATAGAAAAAAAAACTCTGGAATTATCATAATTTTTATAATCTTCTTTTCCTAAAAGTTGTAAATTCTTTATTATTTTTTCTGGATTTGAGACATATATAAAATCAATTTCTGCAGCACTAATGTTATTCTCCAACACGCTAATTTCTTTTTTCAGCTTTAGAATATCTTTTTCTAAATTTCTTGCTTTATTTTTTATAATTGAGGTTATTAAAGTTAAAAAAAAGAGAAGAATAATTGTAAATAATATTGTTTTTTTAAACATTTTTACCCTCTAAGTTTAAATAATATGCAAATTTTTTTTTTAATTCCTCTGGATAAAAATATTCATGTTTACTTCTAGTTGCATATCTGAGTTTTGCGGATCTCGAAGCGGGGTTTTCCCTTACTTCACTTTCATGAGGTATAATTATTTTATTTTTATAATTTTCAAAAAGAATTTTATCATTTTTAGTTTCAGGAAAATATCTTGATCCTTTAGATTTATTTTTTGAAAAATTAATAAAAAAAAATTTTACAATTTTGTCCTCTAATGAGTGAAAGCTAATTACAATTAATTTTCCACCATTCTTTAAAAACTTTGTAGCTTTGATGAGTCCCTCAATCAACTCGGTTAATTCTTTATTTACAAAAATTCTTATTGCCTGAAAAGTTTTAGTGCTCAAGTTAATTTTTTTTTTAAAGTTTTTTCTTTTGCTTCTTTCAATAATTTTTACGAGTTCAGGAACTGATAAAATTGGAGACTTCTCTCTTTCTTTTACTATATTACCTGCAATTCGAGTACTATCTTGTTCATCCCCTAAATATTTTAATATATTTTTTAAAGTCTTAAAATCACATCTGTTAATAACATCTTGAGCTGAAAGAGAGTTTAACCCCATTCTCATATCTACTTTTTCTTTAGAGTTAAATGAAAAACCTCTGGCTAGATTAAAAATTTGCATAGATGATACTCCAAGATCAAAAATGATAAAATCTGCTTTGAAATCATTTTCAATTACTTTGTCGATATCGCTAAATTTTTTATTATAAAATCTAAATCGGTCCTTAAATTTTTTTTTTGTCGTATTAGCAAATTGAATTGCATTTTTATCTCTATCTAAAGATACTACTTTTGTATTTCCATATGATAAAATAGCATTTGTGTACCCCCCTGATCCAAATGTACAATCTATATAATTTCCTCCTTTTTCAGGTGAACACAACTCAACCAATTGTTCTAACATTACTGGATAATGTGGAAAATTTTTAAAAGATGAAATATCTTTCATCAAATTTAACGCTTTAAAATTTTTGTTTACGTAAGAATGCTGGTATTTCGAAATCTTCTTCTTCGTCTGTCTTAGGGTTATCGGCATTACTTTCTGATGAAGTATTTGACATCTCTTCATCAGAAAATAATTGGGGGGAAGTTTGATCCTCGTTAATTATATTTGAAGCTTCTAAAGGCTTTTCTTCATATAAAGAAATTTCATCAATTATAGTTTCTTCTGGTTCTTCAATTTTTTGATTTTCTTCTTGGTTTAAATCATTTTCAAAATACGCTGCGTTTTCTAATGAAACGCCCGAAACCATATCTTCCTGTTTTTTTAAATTTCTTTCCTCTTCAGTTTTAACTGATGGACTTAGACTCTCTTGAACTTCATTATCAAGTTTAAGAGCAGTAGCACCTTGTATGGACCCCAGGTCTGGAATTGTTGGTATGTCTAAGCTGTTTGAATTATCATCTGAGTATCCACTGGCTCTTGTATGAATCCTGTGTACGTTACTTACTATAGATTTAGATTCTGGTGTCTCTCCATCAAGTGCGGTTGCAACGATAGAAACTCTCATTTTTCCATTTAAATTTTCATCTTTTATTGCTCCAAATATAAGCTCTGCTTCAGGGTCAACTTCAGCCCTTATTTTATTTACTGCCTGATCTACTTCGAATAATTTAATATCTTCCCCACCAGTTATATTTACTAATAATCCTTTAGCTCCTTTAAGAGAATAATCATCTATTAAAGGATTGTTTAAAGCCATTTCAGTTGCTGTAATTGCTCTATTTTCTCCTTCGGCCTCCCCAGTACCCATCATTGCTTTACCCATAGAGCTCATTACTGTTTCTACATCAGCAAAGTCTAGATTGATTAAACCGGGTCTAACCATTAAGTCTGTAACACTTCTAACGCCATGTTTTAAAACATCATTAGATAGAGAAAATGATTTTTCAAAAGTAGTACCTTCGTTTGCAATTTTAAAAAGATTTTGGTTGGGAACAACTATCGAAGCGTCTAGATGTTTCTTTAATTTATTCCAGCCATCTACAGCTCTTCTCATTCTTTTTGGTCCCTCATAAGAAAACGGTAAAGTTATTACGCCTACTGTTAAAATATTTAATTCTTTAGCAGCTCTTGCTACTACATGGGATGCGCCAGTTCCTGTTCCACCACCCATTCCTGCTGTGATGAAAACCATATTTGCACCTTGTAAGTAAGTTACAATTTCATTTAAAGACTCATCAGCTGCTGCTTGGCCTATATCATGTTTTGCCCCCGCACCTAGTCCTTTAGTTAAGTTCATTCCAATTTGAATTTTTGCATCTGCCTTATTTGCTTTTAAATCTTGTGCATCTGTATTAACGGCAACAAATTCTACACCTTGCATACCGTCTTCTATCATTGCATTAATTGCATTCCCTCCAGCTCCACCAACGCCCATAACTAAAATTCTAGGTTTCAATTCTTTTAACTCTCCACCACCAATATTAATTGTCATACGCCCTCCTTTTTAAATTTGTTATCCCACTTTAAAGCAGACCTGTTTGTATAAGACTTCTTTTTTGCTGCCGATTTAAACTTTTCAAATAAAACCGGATTCCAAATTTGAAAAACTTTTCCTAATCCTACAAAAGTAATATTATTTTTGATTTTTGCATGATTTAACAGTTTTTTAGGTATCGAAACTCTTCCTTCGCTGTCAAAATTTAAGTTAATACTTTCTGAAAGCACTGAGGTAGCAAAATTATCTCTTTTATCGTCAAATGGTCCAAGGGCATCTATACTCTCGGATAACTTTTCAATTCTATCTTGGGCGCATGCATCTAAAGCATCGTGATTAAAAGAGGGGTAAGTAATAAAACCATTGTATCCCATTGAATTTAGATATGCTCTGAAACTAGATGGCACTGACACCCTCCCTTTCTTGTCCAGGCTGTTTTCGAAAGTTGATAAAAACATAAACCATTCAATTTCCTTATTCCCTCTATTTGGGAATTTATGGGATATTATGGGTATATTATATTATAGTCAACACTTATTATTCTTTCGAAATATCTTCGAATTATTCGGTTAATTGATACAAAGCATGAACATCTGAAAGTTAAATGCTAGGCAATCTGTAAGCCGGGTTCTGTCATTTAAGATGTCATTTA
>CETH01041405.1_pt1 | contig 35543 bp, 31 predicted proteins | sample 361461 | NCBI WGS metagenome assembly CETH01 (sample SAMEA2622695, study PRJEB7988) | marine metagenome | isolation source: saline water (ENVO:00002010), including
CTAATGCACGATCCCATGTTCTATTGGCTACTCGCAATTCGGTTATTCCTCCCGCGTGTAAAGACTTTGCCATCCCTTCACCCATTTCTCCAGCACCAACAACTAAAACACGTTTACCGGCTAATCCATTTAGTTGTTTGTCTGCCATAGCAACTGCTGCTTGAGAAACAGAAGTTATGTTTCGTGAAATTGAAGTTTCACTTCTTGCTCTTTTCCCAACTTCAAGTGAGTGTCTAAAAAGTGAATTTAAGACTGTTCCTACTGCTTGCTCCTCAACTGCCAATTCCCAAGCTGCACGAACCTGACCTAATATCTCGTGTTCTCCTATGACAGCTGAATCTATGCCAGAAGAAACTTTAAACAAGTGCTCAATAGCGTCAGGGCCAAAAAGTCCAAGCAGATGATCGGAAAAATCTTCGGGGGCAACATGTGAAATTTCAGAAAGAAAATTCCGTATGTCCTGATAAGCACCATGGAATTTTTCAGCGTATGCATAAATCTCGATACGGTTACATGTCGAAAGGATTACTGATTCACTAATATTTTCACGCGAAGAAAGGTCAGCTAAGGCTTTTGACAATTTTGCTTCCGGAACCGTCATCTTCTCGAAAAGATCAAGAGGCACAGTTCGATGGTTTAGACCAACGACAATTACCGACACAAATACATCTCCTAAGCTGGGTTTCAGTAAGTAATCATTAAATAAAACTTACAAACTGATTTTTCCTTAATTTATAGTCTATTGCCAACCTTTTGTGATGAATATTTTCTGGTATTTGGTCACCGTATTTGATCAATCAAATTTTCTAAGATGATCGTAGTAGCCCAGAATCTGGAACTCCGTTGCTAAATCGACTCTCCTTACTTCGACCTCATCAACAACATCGACAACTACAGGTGCAAAATTCAGAATGGATCTAATTCCCGCTTCGACCAAACAATCAACAACTTCCTGAGCCGCAGTTGCTGGTGTGGTGACGATTCCTAATACCGCAGATGTTTGAAAAACAAGTTCTTCTAGTTGATCCAAATTTTTTACAGTCAGTCCATTAATAGTTTCTCCTACAACATCTGCGTCTATATCTACAAGCCCCACAATCGGAAATCCACTAACTTGAAAACCTTCATACTGGCTTAAAGCTCTTCCTAGATTTCCTATACCTACTAATACTGCAGGTTTTGGTTGGCTGCCTCCTAAAACGACACCTATTTCTTTAATTAAGCGCTCAGTTTCATATCCCACTCCACGTGTTCCGTATGAACCTAAATATGAAAGATCTTTTCTAACTTTTGATTCATTACTGCCACTAATTTCGGCTAATTCTCTGGAAGACACCGTCTTTATACCAGAATCGCTTAACTCAACTAGTGCCCGTTGATAAACGGTAAGTCTAGAAAGTGCCGCTTCAGGCAGATTTAAATTTGACACACCCTAATTAGATAGCAACGCGATCTATAAAGCAAATAACGTTGGCTAGAAAAATTATTAATCAGTCAACAAGGAAGACGAATTGAATTAATGCTGCTCCTAAAATGGCTAATAGAAGTAGAGCCATAACAAAAGTTGTACCGAAACGCACTACAAATCGCCTTCATTTTTTTCTTCTGATTGTTTTAACACTACTGGTATTGACTTATCAGAAAAATTTTCAGCAAAGGAAATAATTACCTGATTCCCTGTGCTTATTTTCATCTCGTCTGCTGCTGATCCTCTACCTATCACAAGCGCTACTAAGCCATAAGAATCAATTGTTAACCCAAGTTCGCCTCCACTTAGTTCTTCGAAATTGTTCACCTTTTTAGCTATTCTGGTTAGTCCTGAGGTTGTGATTTCAAAATGATTAATTTCATTTTCTTTTATTTCAAGTTCTGCGGGATCTAAGTTAATCTGGGCATTTCCATACTGATCCACCCATAAAACTTCCGCGTGTAGTCCATCACCTTCTTTAGAAGTTATTGGCATAAGGCCAGGTACTAGGCTCGAAACCTCAACCTCTTCGCCTAGATCTAATAGATCTACTCCTGAAGCAATATGTGCCGCTGCTGGACCAAAAATATCACGCCCAGCGAAAGTAGGTCCGGGGGCCGGAAGTTGATACTTGGTTTCTGTGAGTGAAACCGCCCGATCTGCGCCTCCTACTAAAGCAACTGTAGGTGCTAACAAACCATTATCAGGACCTACTAAAACTGATTCTCCTCCACCAACCTCGACTGCAACTGCGCGTCTTTGTGTCCCTACACCTGGATCGACAACTGCCAGAACAACACCTGGTGACAAATATTGAGCACTACGAGCAAGAGCTAGTCCACCTGAGCGAATGTCATAATGTGGAATCCCATGAGTAACGTCAATTACTTTCACGAAAGGAGCAATAGAGTTGATGACGGAATGAACTACTCCAACGAACTCGTCAGTTGTTCCAAAATCTGACAAAAATGAAATAGTTTCATACTTTTTACTTCTAGTCATTCATCACCAAGTTGCAAAGAGCGTTCAGTGGCGGCAAAAACTGCTGCCCTAATAGTGTCACGAAAACTAGCGTTTTCAAAAACTTCTATTGCGGCTGCAGTAGTGCCTCCCTTAGAAGTGACTTTTTGTCTTAAGACTTCAGCAGGATCATCAGATTCATATAAAAGCGCTGATGCGCCTAAAAGAGTTTGTTCAACAAGAGATTTTGCCTCTTCTTTTGATAATCCAACTTCACACCCTGCATCTATAAGTGCTTCAGCTAAAAAAAATAAGTAGGCAGGGCCAGAACCTGAAAGACCTGTAACTGCATCTAGCTGACTTTCTTCAACAACCATTGCTGCACCAACTGCTGAGAGTATTTCAACAGCCCATGTCAGATCTTCATCAGTGGCAGTTGAACCAGCAGCTACACCTGATGAACCCTTACCAATAAGAGCAGGAGTATTAGGCATAGCTCTTATAACTTTTACATTTGAACCCAGAATTTTTTCTATAGAAGAAACTTTTACTCCCGCAGCTATAGAAAGAACTCGTGTTGGATTTAATCCTGACAAAACTGCTAATACTTCTGAAACTTTGTCTGGTTTAACGGCGATTAAAGAGTCCAAATCTGACAATGGTTTTTCCGAAATAGAAACTCCAGAAATTGTGGCAGCTAAATAGTCTCTGCGTTCCGACACTGGTTCCACAACATGTAATTCCTCTTTTGATGCCCAATCACTTTCAATCAATCCGCGAAGTAGTGCTTCACCCATATTGCCGCCACCGATTATTTGTAATCGAAAACTCATCCGTTGAATCTACCAGTTTGATTGGTCTCTGAAGAAACAATAAGTGTTCGAGTAATACTAACCAAACCTGAAATAACTATCATTGCTATACCTGCCGAAACAAGTACCCATGAGGTGGAAAGTCCCATTAAAGCAAGAGAAATGGATACTGGTCCTACTGTTTGCCCCAAACGAGCAGCCCCTGTCCACATTGCTAATAACGCTCCGCGGAGTTGCTCAGGAGCATTTTCTGCTATCAAATCTTGAAGAGTAGGAATCATCAGACCTTCTGACAATCCATAAATCATTGTTGCCAATACGAGAATTGGTAATGACCCGAAACCCATCATTACAAAAGAAATGCCCCAAATGAATAAAGACACATAAATAATAATTCCACCTTGTACTCGCTTTCTAACTCTTGCAACTGCTAAGGCTGATGAGGCAGCCACAATAGCTGGAGCTGAAGCGACTAAACCTCTTCCGGTAGGAAGTAGTCCGAACTCACGCTCAAGATGAACTGGTAATAAAGACTGAAATAAACCAAAAATTGCCATAAACAGAATCATTACGATTACAAGATTTGTAGCTATGGCCGGTTTAACAACCTCTGAAAGTGCACCAGATATTTGATCTTTAACAGATACATCCAAACCTGGTCTATGATCCTCCAGATTTTTTGAAACAAAAAAAGCAACTACTAAAGGAGCTAGGAAAGCTAAAAAAGTCCAACGCCAACCTATTAGATCAGTGATCGCTCCCCCAAGCACAGGATAGATCGCCACTGAAATTGTAATAGCAGCAGCATTCTGTCCAATTAAACGAGCTCTGTCTAAACTCACCCAATTGTCGCTGATTATTACCACAACCAAGTTGATCAATCCTGCACTGCCTAAGCCTTGGAAAATTCTTATGAGTAAAAACCAAAATAACGAAGGGCTTAAACCTACCAAAACGCCAAAAACCCCATAAATAATAAGACACGGGATTAGTACTTTTTTTCGCCCAAATCGATCTGCTAGAAAACCTATTAAAGGTGCCACCACTATTCCTGGAACTGAACCAGCAGCAATTAAAAGCCCTGCCAGATTTTCTGATTCTCCAAGGGATCTTAAAATTTCAGGAGTTGAACTAACAAAAATCGAATTATGTAAAAGTCCTACAGCAGTAACAGAAAACACCAAAACTTTTGATGGAAGCCGAGAAACTTCAAAATCGGATTTCACTAATTTTCTTTTTCCGATTTAACAAATTTTGCAGCAAAACCAATTTTAAGAAGAGATTTAAAATTTTGTTCTACTGCCGTCCATAAAGTTCCAAGAATACGATCAAGCTCACTTGGTTCCACAGTGCTCGCCGGAATAGCCCCTATTAAAAAAACAGCGTCTTCTTCTCCTAAACAAAACGTGGCACCGACAATCTTTTTATTCCTAATAAGAAGATTCTCCAAAAATAATTCCACATTCTCTTCAGGAGCGGGCATCACATAGGTTTCATAATGCAACATTCTTTGCCTAAGCATGAAGCGCAGAGTGAATGTGTCTTTTTCCTCCCCTAAAACTCTTATAAACCATCGAGATTCCCCAACCGGCTCATCGGAATCTCTTTCGAAAGCAGCTAACAAGGGATTTTCTTTTAAAGACAAATCAAGCCATCTTTCGATTTCTCTTTCAAGAGAATCAAGTTCAGATTCTGTTAACAGTCGAGAAACTTCACCTTCAGCACTATGCACAATCAACCAAAGATCGAGATTGCAAATCTAAACAAATTCGCCGAATTCGTGCAGCAGTAACCGACCAAGTGAATGACTTAGACCTCTCAACTGCTTCCTCTGACATTTCTTCTGCTTTTCCAGAATCGTCAATAATTTTTGATACATGAGCCGCATAAGACCAAGGGTCGCGATCATTAATCAAATATCCAGATAAACCATTCTCAACGATTGTCTGCAACCCACCGACTTCAGAAGCTACAACTGGTAAACCACATGCAGCAGCCTCTAAAGCTACTAACCCAAATGACTCAGATCGACTTGGCATCAATAAAACATCAGCTGCTCGGTACCAGTTAACTAGTTTTTCATGCGGCTGCGGTTCAACAAATAAAACTCTATTTGTTAACCCTAATTCTTTTACCATTTTTGTGATACGTCTTTGTTCACTCGGACCTTCCATGCCGCTAGAACTACCAATCAAAATGAGACGAGCATCTTTGTCTTCCAGTTCCGCCAATGTCGAAATTGCTAAATCCACTCCTTTTAATGGTTGAATACGCCCGACGAAAAGAAGTGTTTTTTGTTCACTCAAATTAAGAAGTCGGCGTGCTTCACTTTTACATGCAGGGTTGAAAATCGAGTGATCTACCCCCGGTGGAACGATTTCAATACGCGAAGGATCAGCACCGTAATGACTGACTAGTTGATCAGTTTCGAAAGAACTGTTTGACAAAATTACATCTGAGCAACCTATAACTTCACTCTCTACCTTTATACGTTCTTCGTATCCAAAACTTTTATCACCCGAAGCAGCTTTAACTCGGGCAAGTGTATGAAATGAAGTTATTAAAGGCATATTCAAATTGTGTTTTAGCTGATGTGCCGCTGAACCAGAAAGCCAATAGTTTGCTAATAAAGCATCATGCTGATCTTCCGTTATTAGAAATTCTTCTACCCCGTTCGTAAAATCTTCAACTACTGAAAATAATTCTTCTTTACGTAAGGAAAAATCCCCTGCATCGATTTGAACAACTTTTAGTCCATTACCAAATGCCATTACTTTTGGCGTCTCTTTGTCCACTCTTCTTGTAAAAACTGTTGAACTTATGCCTGCTTCCTCAAGAGCTGAAGAAACTTCACGAACGTAAACATTCATTCCTCCGCCGTCACCAATACCCGGTTGAGCTAAGGGGGAAGTGTGCATTGAAAGTACAGCTAACTTACGCATTTCAACCTCCTGAAACGGGGGGTAGTAACGCTATCTCATCATCATCACTTACAGGATTATCAATTTCAGTTGGATTTCCATTTAACCAAATTCGACAATTCTTTGACATGTCGCTGAACTCAGACCCAAATCGTTTGGCTGCCTCTTCTAATACATCAGACACTGTTCCCCCTGACAAAATGACTGATCCTGTTCCGGCCATTTGTTTTACTGATGCAAAAAGACGAAGAGTTGCCATGAAAGTAGTCTACGGAAAGTATCAGCTGAGTCCGAATAGAACTTGAAATAGATACCGTCAAATTATGCCCAAGTTGTTAATTGTTCGTCATGGTCAATCAGAATGGAATGCCCTCGGTCGTTGGCAGGGGCAAGCGGACCCGCCTTTGACCAATCTAGGAGAGAGCCAAGCAAGAAAAGCTATCCAAAAACTTGGTTTGTTTGATTCGATTGTTTCATCACCTCTTCAAAGAGCAAAAAATACTGCTTCCATAATTTCGGAGCTAATGGGAGTGGGTCCGGTAGTGACTGAATCTGGCCTGATGGAACGTGATGCCGGCCCTTGGCAGGGTCTTACACGTATTGAAATCGAAAATGACTGGCCAGGATTTTTAGCTTCAGGAAAACGGCCAGACGGTTACGAATCTAATCCAGATCTTTTATTTAGAGTTTTTGAGGTTTTAAAGAAAATCTCTGAAAGTTCAGAACCTTCAGACTCTATTCTTGTTATTTCACATGCCGGGATAGTCCACGCGTTGGAAGACCTTCACGGCCAACCTTCTATGAAGGTTCCAAACCTTGGCGGCCGTTGGGTTGAATTCGTTAATGATGACCTAAAAATGGGCAAAAGGGTTTCGTTAGTAGTCGAAGAGTCGATGCCTGATCTTTTATAATTAAATCTCTTAAGTGAAAATTCTACGTTTCAATAATCTCAGCTTCTACCGTTTCATATGCTTTAAGATCTTCTTGGTCAATCTTTTCCATCGCAGTCTCTATAAGAGCTAGATCGTCTTCCAATTTATTTAATTCCAAATCTTCTTCAGCAGATGAATCTTGTGTTTCGTTGTTCGCTGAATTCTCCATGGGAACAGACTACTGGCATCTGCTAGGTCAAGGGACCTAGAACCTTATCCAAATATGGATTTGTGAAAATACCGAAAGGGTCCATTAATCGCCTTATGTTTTGAAATGCTTCCCATTGAGGGTAATTATTCGAAAGAGTTTCATGATCTTGAAAGTTAAGTTTTCCCCAGTGAGGACGGCCTTCGTAATCAGCCATTATTTCCTCTACCCCCTGAAAATATTTTTCAAAAGGTGTGTTTCGAAATACGTGGACAGCTATAAACGCAGAATCTCTGCCAGTTGCGGTCGACATTGGTATTTCATCTTTTCCAAGTACTCGGTACTCAACTGGAAAACTTATGTAATGGTCTAAATCACCTATTAGTTCAACAACTCTTCTAAATGCTTCTATCCCATAATTTATGGGAACTGCATATTCCATTTCATAAAATCTGACCCTACGCGGACTGGCAAAAACCTCATAGCTGGTTGTTATGTACTCTGCTCTGCCGCTTTCCCCAGCAACCATCGAATTAAGTTTTGGGACTAAAGGAGGAATGATCTTGCCTAAATGATTCATCGCACCAAAAAGAACATTTTGTTTTATTTCTTCATTCTTAAATCGATTCCAACGCCTTTTAAGCGAGTGTCTTTTATTTCTTGGCCGTGGCGGTGCTTCGAGAGTTCTGGTATTTCTTTTCAGCAAAGCTTTGTCTGTATTGGGCATCCAAAAAAATTCTATGTGATCAGTTGTTTTGGACCAGCGGTCAAAATTATTTGTTACTTCTCCTATAGGTAAAATTTCTTCTACCGCATGCAGATTAAATGCCTCCACGCACTGGATTGTGACTTCAGTAATTATTCCTAGAGCACCCAACCCCACTCTTGCCGCGTGAAATATCTCTGGGTTTTTTTGTTTGTCGCATTCGACGACCTGCCCCTGACCATCAACGATTCTCATTCCACACACCGCGTCCGCAATAGTTTTGAATTCGAGACCAGTCCCGTGAGTAGATGTAGAAATAGCTCCCGAAATTGATTGGTAAACTATGTCGCCTAAATTCGGCATAGCTAATCCAGATCTTTGCAAAATTGGGTTTAGATCACAAAGTTTTATTCCTGCACCAACGCGAACTGTAAGATTTCCAAAATCTACGTCTCGGATATCAGCTATCGCGTCAATAGAAACTAATACTTCGTCTGTAACTGCTATTCCAGTAAATGAATGTCCTGAGCCGACAACTTTGACTTTTAAACCTCTTTTTTTTGCTTCTTTAACTATCTCTACAACATCTTCTTCATTTTGAGGTTTTTTGATACTCAAAGGATTACTTGTCTGATTCCCAGCCCAATTACTCCAAGTTTTTGATGATTGGGAGTTCATGATTTCACCATCCCCGCAAATCAATTTCCAATGTTTCCAACAATTCCGTCTCTAAGCTTTCTTCAATTTCTTCTACAAGGAAAAGAGATTCGTGTTTTGAAATTGTCGGATCAATGTGTGATGGTCTCAAACCCACTCTTTGCCCAACTGACCAAGAACCATTTGTTATCGTTGTGTGTTCATCAGAACAAAACATGACTTCACCTTCACCTAGTAATTTTGGATTCCCACTATCTACTGATAATGCTTTCAAACCACCATCTAAAACCGCATACCCAGACTTACTTGTGGATATAACTGTAGTTAATAAAAGTAATCCTTCTTTAAAAGGAAGGTCGAGTTTGGAATAATCACCATCCATCAAAACATAGCTACCAGCTTGAAGCTCTGTCACAGATTGATTGCATTCCCATGTTCCTGTTCCTCCTCCAGAAATCACTTCACCTCCTACTGCTTCATGAGCCGAAATCAATAATTCCATTGATTCTTGAGTTTTTTCTGTTCGTCTATGAACGTCAGGGTCATGCATCAAATGTCCCTCGTATCCCATTACTCCTCTTACTTGCAATCCTGATGTTTTTGCTTTTTCTGATAGAAAACCGGCTTCTTCTGGACTACATCCACATCTTTGTAGCCCAACATTGACATCTATTAATACTTCTTTCACACCAGCGAACGCAGCGGCTTCAATTGTTTCCAATGAATCAACAGCAACTGTTATTCGGCAATCTTCTTGCGTAAGCAACTCTCCGATTCGCGTTGCGTCAAGTGTCTCGTTTGCTAAAAGAAGATCATTTCCAAGACCGGCTTTTACCATTCCTTCTAATTCGCGAATTGTTGCGCAACAGAAAGACTCGTGTCCAGCTTCGACCAGTTTTTTTGCCAATGCAGTTGATTTAAAAGCTTTTACATGTGGACGAAGTGTCCGCCCAGGCCTTTTTGATGCCATAGTGGCGATATTTGTTTCTAGAGTTTTTGAATCCGCTATTAAAGCAGGAGTTGTGAGATCACCTGTTTTCATTTTTAGATTGAATCAGAAACTTTGTTTATTAAAGGTGTAACTATCATTGTGTAAGTATCGCTTATAGCTGATTCTCTATATTTTTTCTGGGCTTCTATGCGTGCAGGGTCATTTAAAACTTCTTTAAATGCCCTGCGACTAGGGAAAGTATTAAACCTGACCTGATCCCATTTTCTCCCATCACCCAAAATAGTGTTTTCTACTTGAAACCATCCATCTACACGCACTCCATTTGGTATGGCCCGCTCCCCCGCTATTAAAGAGTAATTATTCATTTTCTCAATTTGTTCATTTAACTGCAGAACATGAACAACTGTTATCACACCGTCACTTTCACTGGGAGAATTTGCTATTTCTGTCCAATCTTTCTTTGAGTAAACAGGGGTGTCCATCGGCGTGCAACCCATAACAATTGTCGTCTGCATGCCTGCTTCTTTGTGGACATGTTTCTCTTGAAAATCTTTTCTAGATGACATTTTTAAAAATGAACGTCTTGTCGGATATTTTACTACGGCTATTCGATCCCATTTTGGACTATCTCCGAGAAGTTGTGTTTCCACATTTCCAGCAAAAACGATTTCTGCTCCTATGTCTGCGAGTACAGCCATTGGGGCATAAAGATCATCAGCTTCCTGACCACTGATATTCGATTCTCGACCATCACCATAATCAGCAATCTCACGGTATTTCATGAGATTAACCATCCATATTGGACCATCCTCTTCATCAGACATGGAAAACATCTCAGCTGCATAATCCGTATTCAAAGTTGCGTATCTTGGGTTCACAGCACCTACCTGGCTCATAGTCGAACCGTAGTTGAAAAAATAGTTTCTCTATTGATCGGGCTTATTTCTGATTGCAAGGCAGACTAGCTGAGTGTCGTTGAAAAGATCGCAAATAAACGTAGTCTTTTTCCTAGCTTTTTTGAATGGTCTAGCTGCTTTTGGAATTGATTCATCCCTCCCAGCTTTTGATGAGATCAGACCCGATATAGGTCTGCTAGAAGGGTCTAACCAGATTTCGTTGATAGTTACTATTTATATTATTGGTCTTTCTGTCGGCCAAATTATTTTTGGTCCTTTTACTGACCGTTTCGGACGAGTTACTTCTTTAAAATTAAGTCTTGTTCTTTATATGATCGGAGCTCTCGGATCTCTACTGTCACAAAATTTGTTAACAATTCTTATCTTCAGGTTCTTCTGGGGATTAGGTTCAAGTATTCCGGCAAGTATGAGAACAACTATTGCGCGTGACTTATATTCAGGTGACGAAATGGCGAAAGTCATGTCCAAAATTATGGCTGTCTTTCTTTTGGGACCGATAATCACACCTCTTATCTCAGAAGGTTTCTTGTCTTTCACGAATTGGAGAGTTGTTTGGGCTTTAGGAATTATTTTGGCAGGCATCGGTATTTTGTGGAGTCTCTGGTTTGGTGAAACTTTGCCCACGAACAAAAGGAGATCTCTGAGTTGGGAAATAACCGCAAAATCGTTCAAAAAGATTTTTTCCACCCGAATTACTATTGGTTATGTCCTAGCTGTCACCTTTGGACAAGGAGCTTTCGTTATTTGGTTAAGCAGTTCGCAACCAATTTTTGATCTTGTTTACGGAAAAGCAAGCCAGTTTGCGGTGATTTTTAGCATTCTTGGAATCCCCATGGCAATAGCATTTTTTGCAAGTAACAGTTTTATTTCAATGTTTGGAGCCAAACAAGTCGCAATTTTTAGTGTTGGGGTTTCCGTGTTGATAAACATAACTTCTCTACTTCTTGCAATAACTAGTAACGGCTCACCTAACTTTTGGATTTGGCTTTTATTGGTTGGCTCTTCAAACATTTTCTTGAGCCTTTTAACTCCTATAGGTTTGTCCCTAGCCCTAGAGCCAATGGGAGATTTAGCTGGAACTGCTTCAGGGGTAGCAGGAGCAATTTCTCTCGGAGGAGCTGCTTTATTAGCAGTAATTTTTTCAGCACAAATAAAATACTCTGTCACACCTTTGGCGCTTGGATATTTGTTGTATTCAACAATTTCACTTTTCTTAGTCTTTTTTGCCGAATCAACTCAGAGAAAAATACCAAAATTTCGTTTGTGACTTAAGCCCAAAAACCCGAAATTTTTAACTAATCAAATAAAATTTTAAAAATTAGTAAAGAGAACAAATCCAAATGAAATATTTGGTTTGCCTTGTTAATCCCACATTCACTAATTTTTAGTCAAATGCTTTCAAAAATTATTACCATAACCGAACTGGAGCGAGTGTAATGAAAACAAAACGGTCAGTCATCGCGATTGCTGCTTCGATTTGTACCGCTTTTTTTGTGGTCATTGCTTGTAGTGATAACGGATTAAACGCTTCTGGGATAAAACTTTTTGCTCTTTGTAGCATCCTTGCTTTTTTGATTCAATGGATTTGTTTTATACCTTCGTGGTTATTTCACACAGAAAAATTTTTTGACCTTATAGGTTCTGCTACTTATTTAACAATCACAATCGTCTCGCTCATTGCATTACCTGAAGTTGACGCAAGATCCGTTCTCCTCGGATTGATGATTTGCACTTGGGGTTTACGTTTAGGTGCTTTCTTATTTGCGCGTGTAAAAGCAGTGGGGCATGATGCCCGTTTTGATTTGATGAAATATAATTTCGCCCAGTTTTTAATGACTTGGACCATTCAAGGTCTTTGGGTTGTTCTGACAACATCAGCTGCATTATCAGCAATTACTTCAAATTCTAAGAAAGATTTCGGTTGGATAGGGGCAATAGGGGTGATTACTTGGTTACTAGGCTTCATCATTGAGATAGTTTCTGATGAACAGAAACGAAGATTTAGGTTAGACCCCAAAAACCAAAATTCTTTTATTAACCGCGGTTTGTGGGCTTGGTCGCAACATCCGAACTATTTTGGCGAAATTGTTTTATGGGCCGGTGTTTCACTTGTGGCACTCCCCGCATTGTCAGGTTGGCAATACGTCAGTTTAATTTCGCCAATTTTTGTCTTTGTTCTTTTAACAAAAATCAGTGGCATTCCGATGCTTGACTCTGCAGCAAAGAAACGCTGGGGTGATGACCTTGAATTTCAAAAATATAAAGAAGTAACACCTGTCTTATTTCTCAAGCCGCCAAGAAGACAGTCGTCTTTCAATTCATAGGAAACAATTTGCCGGATCTTTCTTCTCCAGAAGTTGTAGTAGTTGGGGCAGGATTGGCTGGTTTAACTGCAGCAAAAATTTTGTCCCAATCGGGTAGAGAAGTTCTGGTACTAGAAAAATCTAACGGAGTGGGTGGACGGGTCAGAACTGATCAATACAAAGATTTTCTACTTGATCGTGGTTTCCAAGTTCTTTTGACCGCATATCCAGAATTGCCTAAACACTTAGATCTTTCCTTGTTAGAACTTCACTCATTTGAATCAGGTGCAACTATTTTCTCCGATGGTCATTTTTCTAAAGTTGGCGATCCATTTAGAAAAGTTTCTTCAATCTTGTCTACTGCCTTCACCAAGACGATCGGAATTCAAGACAAAATAAAACTTTTAAAATTGAGAAACTCATTAATCGGCAGAAAGAAAATTTATTTAAAACAAGAAGAAGACAAGAAAATTTTAGAAACTTTTGAGGAATTAGGTTTTACACCTAAAGCGATCGATAGTTTTTTTAAGCCATTGGTTGGAGGAATCCAACTTGATCCGACGCTCAGTGGTTCCACCAGACTGTGTTTTTTAATTCTCAAAATGTTATTTATTGGCGACGCTGCTGTTCCCTCTCGCGGAATGGGCGCAATTAGTGAACAGCTTTCAAAAGAAATAAATGAAAGCAACATTCGCTTAAACTCCAAAGTTGACAAAGTGGAAGGTAAAAAAGTAATACTCGAATCGGGTGAATCCTTTTCGCCTTCAAATTTAATAATTGCCACCGAAGGACCTGCGACCGCTAAATTACTTGGTCAGGAAAGCCCACTTTCTAGATCTGTCTCTTGCATCTATTTTTCAGCTCCCCAAGCTCCTAGTTCTTCAAAGGCTATTCTTCTAAACGGTGAAAAAAATGGTCCTGCACTAAACGTCGCTATTATGAGCAACATTTCACCTTCCTACTCAAAAAGTGGTGAAGCTCTAATCGCAGTAGCCATCCCAGACACAATAAAACCTGATTCCATGGAAAATGTCCTAATACAAATGCATAAATGGTTTGGAGACAACGTTGAAAGTTGGGAACATATAAAAACATATTCAATTGAACACGGGCAACCTGATTTGAGACCCGGCGACCCTTTTAGGAAAAACATAAAAAGTAGCGAAGGGGTTTATATCTGCGGCGACCATAGAGATACACCGTCAATTCAAGGCGCTCTAGTTTCAGGCAGAAGAGCTGCCGCAATTTGTTTGAAGAATTAACTTCTTAAGGAGCTAAACCAGCACTAGAAAGTATGCGATTAACAGTCATCGTTATTGTCCTTCGTTCATCGCCGCGATCTTTTGGTTGTGAATAACGCAAAGAATAAAGTTTCACAGCATCCGAACAAATTTCGGAATCGCCAGTAGATGAACAAATACCTTCAAAAGTTACCCACCGGCCACCATCTACTTGTGAAATTGTTCCAAGAAGAGTCTCTTTTTCAAGAAGACGAGTTTTTAAACTTCCGGACCATGTAATTATTCTTGCAACCTTTTTTTCATCGTCCCACATAAACCCAACGGGAGTCGAATGTGGTCTTCCATCTTTTCTAACCAGAGTTAAAATGCCTAGATGTTTTTCACTAACAAATTCATTCAAAGCTGCAGTTGTTTCTTGCGGTGTTAAAACTGCCATAAATTACCTTTCTAAATCTACTATTAACCAGAATACTTAGATTTGTATATCGCAATTGCTTCATGGTGATCTACCATTGCTTCTGGGTAACTCACTTCTAATCGCAATTTTCTATCAGGATTGTGAACTTCATTACCTAAAATATTTTTTAACTCTGGAACCCATTTACGAATATATTTTCCATCAGCATCAAATCTTTCACTTTGACGAATCGGATTGAAAATTCGGTGAGGGTTACTATCAGTTCCAGTTCCAGCAACCCATTGCCAATTCAACTGGTTTGAAGCAACATCTCCATCAACCAAATAATTCATGAAATGTTCTGCCCCAATTCTCCAATCAAGATGCAGATCTTTTGTCAAAAACGAAGCGACAATCATTCTTACTCTATTGTGCATAAATCCTTCAGCAAGTAATTGACGCATTCCCGCATCTACTATTGGGAACCCAGTTTTACCTTCTTTCCAAAGTCTGAAGGCTTCTGAGTCTTTATTCCAATCGTATTTTCGATCACGATAATCTTTTCTTGAGGAGTCTGGACGATAATGCAAAATTTGCAGATAAAAGTCTCGCCAGCATAATTGTCTAACAAAGGCATCGCCACCAAATTCCAAAGCTTGCAACGCTACCTCCAGCGAAGAGAGGCATCCAAAATGAAGATAGGGGGATAAACGTGATGTTCTATCACCTTCTATATCATCACGACCTTTTTCATAATCTGATATTTCTTTGGTCATCCAATCGTTTAATCGCAAAACTCCTTCTGTCTCCCCTCCTTTTAACAAAAAAGGTGAAAGATTTTTTTGATCATATTTTTCAAGAATTTCAATATGACCGCCATCTGTATAAACGCTTTGAATAAATTTCGGCGTTTTTAAGGGCTTTCGCCAGGAGGTCTCTAGCCAGCGCCGATAATAAGGAGTAAAAACTTTGTATTCTCTCCCATCAGCTGGCGTCAAACGACCTGGTTCTACGAGGGAAACACCCGGATGAACACTCACTCCAAACCCATTTGATTCACCTTTCTTAACCAATAGTTCCAAACGAGTTTTTGCCAAAAGACTAAAATCATTAGAAACATGAATCTGTTTTGATTGGGTTTCCTCAACTACTTTTGTTATCTCATCTATCCATTTTCCCTCCCGTATTATCAACTGTGAGCCAATTTTTTTTAAAGATGCATCGAGATCACGTAAAGAATCGATGAGAAATTGAAAACGGTTGGAACTGTGACTTTTTTTAGCTGTAATCAGTTCATCAAAAACAAAAAGTGCAACTGTAGGGCCGGGCATCGAAACAGCTGCTTCAAGTGCAGGATTATCTCTAACTCGCAAGTCTCTTGTAAAAACTATTATGTTTGGAAAATCCATACCGAGTTAAATTTTTTCTTGCAACTCATCAACTACTGATTTAACTGGTATCCGCTGAATAGCTTCATTTCGACGTTTTTGTAAAGCATCCCAAGTAAGAGTTTTCTCACTATCGCGCAATCCTGCTGCTCTTCTAAATGACTGGTCTGAAATGTCATCACTCGTAACTGAAAAACCAACTTCGGTGGCAACACGAAGTCCGTTCCGGGTAAAAAAACCTGATGAAATTTTTTCGAACTCTGCCAACAAATCCATTTCAGGACTTAAATTTTGAATTACTGATGAAAGATAAGCAAAGTTTTTTACAAAAAGCATCAATTCTTTAGGAATTCTTGCACCATGAGCTAAAAGATCTCTCACGATTACTTGAATCTCTTCTACAAATTCCTCTTCGCTCATTTCAAGAGGATCAAAATCATCACGTTCCAACTGAAAATCTTTAATTACAGTTTGGACGTCAGTATCCGATGGAAAAGCTCCAAGATCTCTCAACCCCATAATCTGCGCTTCAACATCACCAGTCATTAAGCCGACCACATAACGTAAAAACGCAATTCGCCGATCGCCGTTTAACCTCCCAGTAATTCCAAAATCTACTAAACCAATTTGACCATCTGTGTCTAAAAATACATTGCCAGCATGAAAATCGCCATGAAAAATCCCATGAATTACAGCTCCTTCTAGCAAACCATCAACCATTTGACGAAAAACAGCAGAAACTCGGTCTGCATTCATTTTCATTTCATTTGCTTCACCAAGAGAAAAACCCTCGACTCTACTCATTACAATAATTTTTGAAGTGACATAATCTAAATTTGGAATAGGTAATTCCCAAGTATTTTTTGGATTTGATTTCAAGGCTCTTTCAATTTCAAAAAGATTTGATACCTCAAGTTGAAAATCCAATTCCTCGCAAATTGTCTCTGCGAACAACTCAACTAGTGCTGGAGGATTTGTTAATGCTGCAATCGGTATACGCCCAACAAATTTTGGAGCCAACCATGCCATTACTTTTAGATCACTTTTAACTTGATCTTGAATTTTCTGCCTTTGAACCTTAATCACTACAGAAGAACCATCAACAAGTTTTGCAGAATGCACCTGGGCTATCGATGCCGCTGCTATGGGAACAGGATTAATAGATTTAAAAATTTTGTCTATAGGGCCTAATTCGTTCTCTATAGTTTTTCTGACAGTAACCCAAGATTCTGCCCTAACTTCATCACGACATTTTTTACATTCAGCTATTAGAGGTTCTGGAAATATTCCTTCAGCAGCAGAAATTAATTGTGCAAGTTTGATATATGTAGGACCTAAACGTTCAGCAGCTTCTCGTACCCTTCTGTATAGAAGGTTTTTTTCTGTCTCTTCTTCTTTACGTGAATCAATTAATTTCCAAATTATTATTGCTTTACCGAAATTTAAAACAGTTATCAATAACCTCTTAATCGGTGGAAATTTCGGACGTTGAATCAAGTGCGGTATAGATTTTTGGATTTCAGAACGCTTTTTTGAAGCCTCTTTAATTAATTGATCCTCCTTTTTATCGGATACTCGACCCGTAACATAAACTGATTCACTCTCTCGATTTGTTCCAGCTTTGTAAAGTTTCTTCCCAGAAGAACTTTTAAATGTAATTTCGAGACGACTCGGTCCCCAAATCCCCATCGATAATGGTTTCCATTCAACTGGACTTACCAAATCAATAGAAGGAACTCTGTCAACAAAAACACTTAATGCTTCTTGCAATTCTGCACGTGCCAAAAACGCACCAAGACAATGGTGGGCCCCACTCCCGAATGCCATATGCGGACATTCCCGTTCACGTAGAATATTAAAAACATAACCATCATCGTCTTCTGTTTCACCAAGACTTGCAGCATGAAGTCCTAACAAAACTGTGCTCCCAGCAGGAAAAAATTTTCCTTCAAAGGTTATATCTTCAACCGCTAAACGTGCAGTAGTTCGAACTGCCCCTATATATCTGAGAGACTCTTCAATTGCGGCGGGGATTAACTCTCTTCTTTCTCTTAAAATTGAATACTGCTCAGGATGATCCGCAAGAACTGCAACTGTGGCTCCAAGTTGATTTCGAGTTGTATCAGTACCCGCCAATAAAAGAGCTTCCACCATTGCTATTAATTCATCAGAGCTAAGAGCGTCCCCATCAACCTGACTCTGGATGAGTTCTGAAATCAAATCATCTTTGGGCTCATTTGAACGATTGTAAATAAGATTTTTTATGTAATTGTCAAGTTCTTTCTGCGCTGCTGCTATTTCGTCAAGTCGAATTATTACAGAATCAGTATCAGCATCTAAAGCAGAAAAAATGACTTCAGCCCAATAGTCAAACAGCTCCCAGTCTTTATCGTCTGATCCCAATAACCTGCAAATGATTGGAATTGGATATGGGCGGCAAAATTCTTGAACAATTTCACTCGTTGAGTTTCTAACTAAAGAATTCATCAGTTCACTTGCATGCTCCCTCATAAAAGGGCGCAACCGATCTGCACTTTTAGAAGTAAACGATGAATTAACTAACTTTCTGAGCCGCTTATGATCATCCCCTTCAACTGATAATACATTTGGCCTAATATTGAAATTAGATGAAACTTCAACATCTGTAATCGAACGCCTTGCTCGTTCAAACAAAATATTTAAGTCCGATGCCGTTGACTCAAGAGAGTCCAACATCGAAATTCCTGACAGCACCGATATCCACCTTTGATCGCGAAGTATCGAGCGGACTTGTTTATATCCATGAACAAAAAGACCAGCTGGTGTTTGCACTATCCAATCGGAACTTTCCGATAGCTGCTTACTGGAAGAGACAATTTGGCTAAAGTTCTCTGGCCTTAAATCCATATAGGGAACTGAACCGGGATCTGTAACTGATACAGCATTATTCACATCTGAATGATTACCAAAGTTTAGTTTCGTCATGCCAAAAATTTTTCTGCTTAATTCCTAAGTCTAATAAAGTATGGATCGCTGTAAGAATTGAAACAATATGACATCCGGCACGGATAAAAGACTGCTGAAAGTAAATTACTCTTCTAGCTCTTTTTTATTCCGTTTATTTGTATCCGATACATCCCACTCAACATCTACAACTCTTTGACTGTCATTATTTTTAGATCCCCATAAAAAAGCTTGGCCTGTCTTTAATTTCTTTACGAATCGACGAGTCAAAAAAGACCGCAACATAATCCGCGTCAAAGGAAAAAGTAAAAGTAAACCAATTGCATCAGTTGCAAATCCCGGAGTCAGCATTAAAACACCAGCTAAAAGAATAAGCAAACCTTCAACTATTTGTTTACCGGGAAGTTGACCATTTGCTAGTTCAATTTGAGTTTTTCTAATTATTTGTAGTCCCTCTCGCTTGACCATCCAAGCACCAATAACGCTGATAAATACAAGAGCAATTAAGGTGTTTCCAAAGCCAACTTGATGAGAAACTTCAATGATTAGATATAACTCAATAGCAGGCACTATCAAAAAAGCTGCAAATAGTAATAACAACATAAATTTATGCTACGTCTTCGTAACCTTAGAAGTAGAAAAATAGTTTCTTTCCAAATAAATAAAATGTCGAAAAAACCCTCAACACCTTCAAATAGACCCCCTTCAATAGATCAAATAGCGCGGGCTATCTCAGATCTAGATCTTCCTCATCCACTACTAGTAGATGCAGCACGTGAAGCAGTGAATAACGCAAATGGGAATGATGTAGTAGAAGAAGCTCGAAAAATTGGTGAAATTATTTCTAGAACACTTTTAACTGACGTAATTAATGCAACAGGGGTCCTTTTACATACAAATATGGGTCGCTCTCCAATAAAAATTGAATCACAGAATCAAAATTTTAGGTTCTCTAATCTTGAGTTAGATTTAGAAACAGGAGAACGCGGTTCAAGACAAGATAGGTCCTCAAAGCTAATTGCCCGTGCTTGTGGAGCCGAATCAGCACTGGTTGTAAACAACTGTGCTTCAGCAGTTCTTTTAGTAATTGCAGCCCTTGCTGAAGAACGAGGAGTTGCAATTTCAAGAAGTGAACTAGTCGAAATAGGCGGGGGCTTCCGAATCCCCGAAATTATTGAACAGTCAGGGGCTCACTTAATTGAAGTAGGTACGACAAATCGAACACGCCGTAAAGATTTCGAAAAAGCAATCACTAAAAATAATGTTTCTTTGGTTTTAAAAGTTCATCAGTCAAACTATCGAATCGTCGGTTTCACAGAAACAACTGAAATCTCTGAAATGACCGGCTTAGGAGTCCCTCTTGTTGCCGATATTGGATCAGGTTTAATTGATTCTGCCTGCCCTTGGTTAGAAAACGGTCCTCCTAAATGGCTAATTGATGAACCAGCCGCAAAGCAAAGTCTTGAATCAGGTGCAGAAATCGTCACATTTTCGGGTGACAAACTATTCGGAGGTCCTCAAGCAGGCATAATCGCTGGCAAAGCAGAACTAGTCGAACTCTGTGCGAAACACCCTATAGCTAGAGTTGTTCGACCCGGAAGCCTTACGATGTCGGCACTTCAGGATGTCACTATCTCTTATCTAGAACGCAGAGCTTCTTCAATACCTTTTTGGAAAATGGCCACTTCTACCGTGGATGAACTAAAAATAAGAGCAAATAAAATAAGTAAAAAATGTGCAACTGAAACTTCTGCAACTCCGGGTGGCGGAACCTTACCAGGAGTTGAAATACCTTCTGCAGGTTTGAAACTCACAGGTGACCATGTTGAGTTTTTTAGACAACAAAATCCACCCATTATCTGCCGAGTAGATAACGATCAAACCTTCATAGATTTAATGACAGTACACCCAAGTGATGACGTTTTTATCGATGATGCGATCAAGAAAATTCAATAGGAATTTTCTGTTTTAATCATGCGAATAATAGCTACAGCAGGGCATGTTGATCATGGAAAATCAACTCTAGTTAAGTCTTTAACTGGATCAGATCCAGATCGATTTATTGAAGAACAAACTCGTGGTTTAACTATTGATTTAGGTTTCGCTTCGACAACTTTGCCATCTGGAACTGTTTTGTCAATTGTAGATGTACCCGGTCATGTTCGTTTTCTAAAAAATATGTTGGCTGGTGTAGGAAGTGTTCAAACATGCCTATTTGTAGTTGCGGCCACAGAGGGTTGGAAGCCTCAATCTGAAGAGCATCTTCGAATATTGGAATTACTTGGATTTAAAAATGGGATAATCGTCATAACAAAAGTCGATCAAGCTGACAATGACCTTACTGAAGTCACATTGTTAGAAGTTGAAGAAAAAGTTAAAGGAACCTTTCTAGAAAACGCTCCATTAGTTAAAACAAACTCGTTAGATGGCAGTGGAGTGGACTTATTGTTAAAAGAAATTTCAGAACTTTTAAAAGATACGCCTGACCCAGATGATGTTCATAGGCCGAGGCTTTGGATAGACCGCTCTTTTTCGATAAAAGGAACTGGGACAGTTGTGACAGGGACTTTGACGGGAGGAAGTTTAGAAATCGACGATGATCTAGAAATTTGGCCTTTAAAAGAAAAAATTAGAGTTAGAGGAATCCAAGCCCACCATCTTGAACAAAATAAGATTTCACCCGGTAGTCGCTGTGCTTTAAATATCACAGGAGTTTCACACGGAGAAATTTCTAGAGGAAATGTACTTATCAGATCAGGACAATGGCACTTAACAAAAATGTTAGATGCTTCTCTTCAAGTACTAGAAGAAATTGATCACAATGTATCGCGCAAGGGTGCTTTTATCGCTTATTTCGGATCAGGAGAATACCCAGTTAAGTTGAGAGTTCTTGGCCCTAACTCAATATTACCTGGAGGAAAAGAGTCAATAAGAATGTTCCTACCAGAATCACTTCCTTTATTACCTGGTGACAGATTTATTTTGCGAGAAAGTGGACGTGACGAAACTATTGGAGGAGGTGAAGTCCTCGATGTAGACCCTCAAGAAAAAGCTTCAAAAGCAAAACCTGATCGTTCAATAGAGCGAATCGTTAAAGAAAGAGGCTGGATTAATACAGAAGAGTTAAAACTACTTACAGGCAAAAATATTGAACCCGATATAGATAACTGGGTTGTCGATCCATTAATTCTTCAGATGACAATTGAAACCGTCAAAGAAACAGTCAAATCTGCCGGACCTACGGGAATTGAATTGTCTTCCTTAAATGAACATCAAAGAGCCACTATTTCTTTGTTGAAAGACATGATCGTAGATAATGGAAGATTGAAGCTTTCTATATATGAAAATCAAACTTCCAACCATCCTTTTGTTGAAGAACTGCAAGATTCACTATTCGCACCACCTGATCCTGAAGGAATAGACCGTTCTGAGCTCAGAGAATTAGTTCATAAAGGAATTGTTATTGAAGAAGGTGGGGTCTTTTTTTCCTCTAATGCTATTGAAGCAGCTTCTTTACTCGCTTCTGAACTTCTTTCTATTAAACCAGAAGGGTTTACAGTTTCGGAATTTAGAGAGGCCGCTGGTAATACTAGAAAACATGCAATGCCTCTGTTAAATCATCTCGATGGGAACGGGATTACGCGTAGACGAGATAATGTTCGGATTGCCGGACCTCGACTCCCTAAATTTGAAAGTTAAAAAATAATTTACTTACCATTAAATTATTAGTCTTTACTCCCCTTACGTTCTCTGTAATCACGCGCCGCTCCCTCTAAAGGTTCCACATCTAGCCAAAATCCATCTACAGCTGAAACTCTAATTTCGTCATTAACTTTTATGGGAGTTGCTCGATTTGTTTGAGCTTTCCAGATTGCTCCTTTAACTTCAACAGTCCCATTCGGATTTATTTCTTCAATAGCTTTTCCAAGTTCACCAACAATCCACTCACGGCCGATAGTGGGTGTTGCAAAACGCGTGCGAATCATCGCAGGCATACCAGCCGACATGCAGGTCACAGTTAACAAAATACCAAATAGCAAAGTCAGCCAAGAAAGAGAAAGTCCATCAAACAATAAAAGCGATCCGGCTATCAAACTTATAGTTGCTATAAGACTCCAGAATCTGGGTACTCCCGTTTGAACATCTATAGCAAAACTAAACATTGAAAAGATCAATAATGCTATGCCCCATGGATTAGACGGAAGAACAGCTAGTCCGTAGAAACCCAGCAAAAGGCATAAAGCACCCAGTACCCCGGCTATACCCACTCCTGCTGTATAAAGTTCAAAAACAAGAAGACCCATACCAGCTAAAAAAAGTAAATAAGTGATAGCCGGACTTCCTACGCTATGAAAAAACTGATCGGGAGGGTCCATTTCTTCGAATCGAGTCTGAGTTAGAGGTTTGATTTCTCCCGAATCAACATCCGAAACAACTTCAAAACCTTCTAGACCGACAAGATGTTCTAATAGAACCGGTGAACTTCTAGCAATCCCTTTTTCTACAGCTTCTTCATAATTAAGGGTTTTTTCTTCTAGCTCAAAATTCTGATCCACCCCGAAACTATTAACTGGAAAATTACTCTGACCAATTTTTCCAATTTTTGATCCTGGCGAAATCCCTATATCACCACTGATTAAGGCCAACTCAACTATTGGACCTTTTGCTCGTGCCCCTGAAGGACCAACCCAAAATGAAATTGGTGTAGGTGAAGAACTAATTGATTTACCTAATGAAATAATTTTGTCATTTTCGACAACACTTCCAGAAATATTAATTTGAAAAACTAGAGCAACAGTTGCCTCCGAGTCAACTTCCGTAAGTGTCTCTTCCATCATTCTCACCATCACGGGATCCAGCAAACCTGATGCCTCTACCACAACCACACCTTTGGATGCATCTGTTGAAATTGATTTTGATTCTGCGCGAGCACTAGAAGAAAATAAAATAGGTATAACGAGTAAAGAAAATAGAAAAAACACTCTTTTTGAATTTTTTACATTTGTCATCTTTTATAGCAGCGTAATAAATAAAAGTAACTAAATTGCTTCTGGATCATTTAGAGCTAAAACTGCTTCCTCTACTGTTTCACGAACCGGAACTATTCTGTCAAAACCCGTCGTATGAAGAAGCCTCACCAATGCGGGTCGATTACACGCAACTGAAACATCTCCATCATTATCTCTAGCCCTTCTTATACCTCCGATTAAAGCTCCTAGTCCGGCCGAATCCATAAAAGGAACATCAGATAAATCAACCAAGACAAATTTTTCTTCAGCCAATTCCATTAGTGCTTCGCGAAATTGAGCGACGGTATATGCGTCAAGTTCTCCAGTGGGTCTACACAACACATAATTTTCGTTTCTTTCAACAGTGATCTCGAGCATTTTTTTACCTTATTTGAAACTTTCTTTCGAAGTTCGTAAATAAAGATTACAAAACTCAACACAAAAGTAAACATTGAGTTCATAATTCCTACGCTACGATCGCATTATGCCCGAAAAAACAAATGTTTTACTTGCAACTACTGAAGATCACATTTTTCAAGAAATAAGTGCTTCTTTAAGTAAAAACCATCAAATTATCAGGGTTAAAGAAGGCGTTAAAGTACTAAAAACCCTTATCGAAACTGCCCCTATATTAGTGATTCTCGATCTTCAAATAGGAAATATGGGTGGGATGGCGACTTCTTTAAATTTACGTCTTGAACAAAGAGCTGGTCGAATTCCAAGTCAAAAAATATTGATGCTTCTTGATAGACAAGCAGATGAGTTCTTGGGCGAACGCTCCGAAGCAGACTCATGGATTGTTAAGCCAATAGATCCACTCTCACTGAGCCAGCAAGTAGACGTACTCATAAACAGCTAAATTTCGGGTAGTGGCGCAGCTTGGTAGCGCGCCTCGTTCGGGACGAGGAGGTCGTGGGTTCAAATCCCGCCTACCCGACAAATAGTTGAGGGTAGTAATTAAGATATAACTAAATATGGCAACAAAATCCAACTCAATAATTGTTTCAGCACCCATAGAAGTAATTTGGGGTGTTCTTTCAGAGTTTGATCAGATTTTTACCTGGGCTGAAAACGTTGACCATTCATGCTTCTACTCAGAACAAGAGATAGGAGTAGGAACGACCAGACGTATCCAACAAGGACCAAATGTTGTTTTAGAAACCGTTACAAGTTGGGAAGAACCTGTGAGATTGTCTTATCAGATTGAAGGTCTTCCTCCAGTTTTTAAAAAAATAACTAACAATTGGGAATTATTTGATGAAGGTTCGAAAACGCGAGTCGAGTTGACTGTCCAAATCGCACCAATTAGACCTCCTGCTGAAATCGCAGCTCAAATATTAGGTAAATTTTTTTCACGACTAAACAAAAAAATGTTAACTGGGCTTAAAAATCAAGTAGAACAAACTCTTACTGACAACAGGAAAAAATATGCATCATCCTGATGTCGTAATCATCATGACTGATGAAGAGCGAAATGCGCCACCTTATGAAGGGGATGACCTCAAGGCATGGCGTGAAGAAGCCTTGCCCGCAAGACATTGGTTTCAACAAAACGGAGTTTCTTTCGAACGGCATTACACAGGTTCGCTCGCTTGTGTACCTAGCCGTCCAACACTTTTTACCGGACATTATCCAGATCTCCATGGAGTGACACAAACAGATGGAATAGGTAAAGAGGCTTCAGATTCTCGTATGCGTTGGCTACGACCTGGAGAAGTTCCAACTATAGGGCATTGGTTCAAAGCAGCTGGCTATGACACACATTACGACGGGAAATGGCATATTACTCATGCTGACCTGATAAACCCTGATACTGGATTACCGATCCCTACAAATACTGAAAATGGTGAGGTGATTGAGGAGAATGTTAAAACTTATTTAGAAGCTAATCCTTTGGAAGAATTCGGATTTTCCGGTTGGGTCGGTCCGGAACCTCATGGGGCGCCGCTTGCTGGCAATTCCGGATTCATTCGCGACAACTTAATTGCGAAACGTCTTGTTAAATGGTTAAAAGATCGCTATTTGCGAAGAGAGTTAGGTGAGGATGAAGCACTTCGTCCATTTCTTCTTGTCGCAAGTTTTGTGAATCCACACGACATAGTTCTTTTCCCTGCGTGGCAGAGACAAGAAAACAATCCAATCAAGAAATGTGATCTTGATCCTCCTAAAGTGCCGGAACCTCCGACACGATATGAAAATTTAGAATCTAAACCTGCTGCCCAGATAGCTTACAAAAACGCTTATTTTTCAGGATATGGGCCTCACCGTCGAGTCAAAAAAATCTATGAGCGTAATGAGCAGGAATACCGAAATTTCTACTACAGACTTCATCTTGAAGTCGATGGACCAATTGATAGCGTTCGTAAAATTATTTCGGAAAATGCATTAAATGAAACAGTCATTTTCCGCACATCTGACCATGGGGATTTGTTAGGAGCACATGGGGGTCTTCATCAAAAATGGTTTACTTTGTACGATGAAGCTACACGAGTGCCTTTTCAGGTTGTCAGAACAGGCAGTAATCCCACTACTCCTAAAACTATTTCAAATGCACCGACATCACATGTCGACTTAATACCAACTGCTCTAGGTCTAGCAGGCCTTAAAGAAAAAGAATTGTCTGAGAAACTCTCCGATTCGTTTACAGAAATGCACCCCCTCCCGGGCTATGACCTTTCTCCTCTCATAGAAAATCAAAATGAAGATCGCTTTTTAGAAAGAGGTGTCTACATGATGACTAGGGACAACGTGCTTGAAGGAGACACTCTGGCATCTGTTCTTGCCCGTCGCCTTGGTCGTGGGAATAACCCACCTGCAGCGATGAGAATTCGTGTTCCTTCTGATGTTGCATCTAATTTCGAAGGTCTTGTGAAAAGAGTTAGTGAAACTGATGCGAAAGGCGGTGGAGAAAACATTTGGAAATTGGTAAGAGCTTTTGATGATCCTTCCACTTGGTCTGATCCTGATGTTCGTCATCTATCCTCTAGTTCTCCACCAGCAATACGACACAGAAATTCAATTATTCCTGACCAGTGGGAGCTTTATAACCTTGATTCTGATCCAATCGAATTAAAAAACAAATCAAAAGATCCTGCCTTTGAAGAAGTTTTAAATTTCTTAAAAAATTCTCTAAAACAGGAATCTGCAAATCAGATACCTGAAAGAAACAATCCTTGGCCTTATGCACGCCGAAGACCACCAAAAGAACAAATACCAATTAAAAAACCTCTTCCTCCTGCAAGGGTTTTGAGAAGTCTTTTGCAAAAAGTAGGTCTTCACCCCGAAGACTTAGAACCTTTTGAATATGAATTAGATAATTTTCGAGCGTTGATTGTTGGCACTAACCATTCATGGCTCGATATTGCAAAACCTACTGGTGTTTTTTCCTCCGAAATGACTGTTCCTTACTATCTGTTTACTGATGCCGGCATTGAAGTCGATATAGCAAGCCCGTTAGGTGGACCAATTGCAATCGACCCCATGTCGATGAGGTCTGTTATTCGATCACGTCATGATGATCGTTTTTTACTCGATGATCTTTTAAAGGAAAAAATTCTTAATTCAATTTCAATGTCTGACATAGATGTTGAAATTTATGACGTTATTTATTTTGCTGGCGGTTGGGGAGCAAGTTTTGATTTAGGTTTTTCTGACATAGTTGGACAAAAGGTCACAGAAGCCAATATAAAAGGAACGATCCTTGGTGGTGTATGTCATGGACCACTTGGTTTCTTACGCGCTTCGAACCCACAGGGTCGTCCTCTAGTTGAAGGAAGGCGTATAACCGGCGTAACCAATAAACAAGTTTTGGAGTTGGGAATTGATGCAACTCCGCATCATCCTGAAACTGAGTTAAGAAAACTAGGTGCAGATTTCAAATGCTCTCACCGTTTTCGTGATCCATTAGCAAATCATTGGGAAGTAGATGGCACTCTTGTGACTGGTCAAAATCAAAATGCTGCCCCTATGGTTGCAAGAGAAATAATGAAATTGCTTTCAAAAAACTAACGTTTAGTCAACTCGTTTTAGAAAAGATAAAAAGTTAATCTAGATATATGGTTCTAGATAATGAGGAAATAAAACTCTCTGAAAAACTACAGAAAATGTACCAGGAGTTTCTGATTTATGTAGAACAAGAGAATGTGGAATTTGACCGCAATGAATCTAAAAAACTTGAACTGAAACTTGAAGAAAAAATCCAATGGCTTAATAGGTATTTAATCCATTTAGAAAAAGGTGGAAAGCGTATCCAAGCTGGACCTGATTACTGGGTCCAACACGAAAACCACAAATTGATAGTCGAATACGGTGAAGATGAACAAGGAAATGTCAAAAAAGATATTTTATTTCTTTGGTGTGAGACCTGTTCAGACATTGTCAGTTCGCATACAAAAAAATCTTATGAAAATCAAGATTTCGAAAAAATCAATAATCATTTCGGACACGAAATAAACCCAGTACGAAAAGGTCAAAATAGCAAAACAATCTGTTTGACTTGCAACAACTGTCAAAAAAACAAAGTTTTTTTATGCAGTGACATTAGCGACTGGTTCGACGAAATCTAAAACTATTCCTTAACAAAGAAAATACGATCTAAAGATCAACTGTTATCGAGGAACCTTTAACTCTTAGCGTTATCATTAAATCACTCTGGCAAATTTTGCCGGTGGGTTTATGGCGGGTTTCGGTTCACACCACTTCCTCACCGTGAACCATTCTATTTTTAAGAAAGCGTCGTATAACGCCCTAACACGACCTGCACGCGCGGGTTAAAGGAAAATATGTCAATTACATTCGCCGAACTCGGCGTGCCTGAAAACATCTGCAGGTCTCTAGAAAATAAAGGAATCTTAAAACCTTTTGAAATTCAAAAGCTAACGATAACGGATGGACTTGAAGGCCATGATATTTGTGGACGCGCCCCAACAGGGTCTGGAAAAACTATTGCCTTTGGAATCCCTCTAATCGCAAACAGCAAACGTGGAGAACCAAAACATCCTGGCTCGCTAATTCTCGCTCCAACGAGAGAACTAGCAGAACAAATATTTTCTGAACTGCGAACATTTGCCGGAAAAACAAAAATTGGTGTTGTCTATGGCGGAGTAGGTTACGGAAATCAAATCAAGTCGTTAAAACAAGGAATAGATATTCTTGTCGCCTGCCCAGGAAGACTTGAAGACCTAATTGAACAGGGTTTCGTAAACCTCTCAAATGTTAACCATGTAGTTTTAGATGAAGCAGACCGTATGGCTGATATGGGTTTCATGCCTTCAGTCAGGCGTTTATTGGATCAAACAAATCCGGAACGGCAAACTTTTCTTTTTTCAGCAACTCTGGATAAAGATGTAGCGAAGCTCACCCGTGAATACCAAACAAACCCGATACGACATGAAATAGGTGAAGAAACACCTGATATCAAATCTGCTCACCATCTATTTTGGAAAATTACAAACACAAATAAAACAGAGATAACAGCAGAAGCTATAAATGCAGTATGGCCTGCGATTATTTTTTGCAGAACACGACACGGTTCAGATCGCCTTGCTAAACGACTCAACAAACTTGGAATCCACGGAGTAACAATCCACGGCGGTAAAAGTCAAAATCAAAGATCTAGAGCACTAGCAGATTTCACTAAAGGACGTGTTCAAGCGCTTATAGCTACAGACGTAGCTGCAAGAGGAATTCATGTAGACGGTGTCGCATCTGTAATTCACTACGACCCTCCGGAAGACCATAAGGCGTACATACATAGATCAGGAAGAACTGCCCGAGCAGGTCAAAGTGGAGTGGTCCTTTCATTTGTGGCTCCCGATCAAAAGAAAAAAGCTCGTCGACTCCAACATAAAATCGATATTGATCAACCAATAATGGAACCCGATATTGAAATCTTGAAAACTCTTTCTCCTGTAAATAACTCTGACAAAAAATTTCAAGCTCCTTATAAAGAGAGAAGTGAAACTAAAAACTCAAACTCGAAAAACTCTTCTCACAAGAAAAACGGTAGTCAAAAGAAACAAGGAAGCGGCAAACGTAGAAGTAATAACAGTAGTAACAAGCACCGAGGTGGCAACAAACATAAAAACAGCAACAAAAATCGCAATAGAAACAAGCACCGTCCAAGTGGATCTAATAATCAAAGCAGCCAATCAAAAAATAAAAACCATACTTCCAGTTCAAAAAAGAACAGCCAATCAAAAAACTCTAAAGGATCTAACCGTTCTTCAAATAAAAACAGGAACAATAAGAATCATCAAAACCGTAAACAAAATCAGAAAGCTTACGCTTCGCGTTAATTAAGTATTTTAAAAGAATCCAATTTTGTAAGTAAAGACAGTTTTAAGTCGGCAAACTTAAAAGGAAGACTTTAACTTTCAAGAAATCACGTGAAGAGTAAATGGAACTTTCAGACCTAGATATAGCAGAATCAGTACTTGATTTGATCGGGAAAACACCCATGGTGCAATTGAAAAAAATTGCATCAGATTTACCGTGCCCAGTGATTGCAAAAATAGAAACTACGAATCCTGGCGGGAGTATAAAAGATCGTGCAGCAATATCAATGATAGATGCTGCCGAAAAAGAAGGACTTTTGAAACCAGGGGGAACCATTATTGAACCAACCTCAGGGAATACAGGCGTAGGTTTGGCAATTGTTGCTGCTCAACGTGGCTACAAATGTATTTTTGTGATGACTGACAAGGTAAGCGAAGAAAAAGTTTCTTTATTAAGAGCTTACGGGTCTGAGGTAGTTGTCTGTCCAGGAGCTGTTGAACCTGATGATCCCCAATCTTATTATTCGACAGCCGAACGTTTAGTAAAAGAAACTCCAAATTCTTTCCAACCAAACCAATACCATAACCCGAATAACCCTAAAGCACATTACGAAACAACTGGTCCTGAAATATGGAAACAAACTAATGGACAAATAACACATTTTGTTGCAGGTGCTGGAACAGGTGGGACCATTAGTGGTGTAGGGAAATTTCTAAAAGAAAAAAATAAAGATATTCAAATAGTCGTAGCTGATCCCGAAAATTCAGTTTTTTCAGGAGGATCAGGACGACCGTATCTAGTCGAAGGAGTGGGTGAAGATTTTTGGCCAACTACATACGATCAAAATATTGTAGATCTAACTATTCCTATTAGCGATGCAGATTCATTTTCGATGACGAAAAGGGTTACTGAAGAAGAGGGGCTCTTAATTGGCGGATCCTGTGGTACCGCTATAGCGGGAGCATTAAAGCTTGCGAAAAATCTGAACGAAGATGATCTTGTAGTGGTGCTTCTTCCTGATTCAGGAAGAGGCTATTTGAGTAAAATTTTCAATCCTATTTGGATGACAAAAATGGGATTCTCAGATAATAATGATTCGCTATTGTACAAATCTGTTCACGATGCAGTTAAATCTAAAAACTCAGGGACTACCGAACTGGTATACCTGAACCCTGAAGAAACAATTTCATCGGCTTTAAAAACTATGGAAGAAAATGAGATCTCTCATTTGCCCGTGGCAGTCGGTGAAATGCCTATTTCTGCGGCTGAAGTAATAGGGTCTGTGTCAAAAGAAATATTGATCAGCAACTCAAAAAATAGTGACGGTCTCACTGTCAAGGATTTTTTACAACCTCCGCTTGAACTTGTTGGCGTAGGAGAAAATATTTCTAATGTTGTTAAACTATTTGATAAATCAGAAACTTTTTTGGTGTTGGATAAAGGTAGACCAATTACTGTTCTCACAAAATCTGATGTTGAAGATTTTGTGTCGGAATCGGAAAACCTTTTAGATTAACAGTTGGTGAATTGATGGAAACACACGGTGGCGACCCACTAATGTCAGGTTTTGAAGACCATGAAGACTTTGGCTTTGAAACCAGAGCCATTAGGGCGGGCCAACCACATGATTCACGTACGGGCGGGGTTGTAACACCTATTTCGTTATCAACCACATTTGCACAAGACGCTGTTGGAAAGCCAAAGTTCGGATATGAGTATGCAAGGACAGGTAATCCGACTAGACATGCATATGAAACATGTCTAGCAAGTCTTGAGTGCGCCCAATATGGCTTTGCGTTTTCTAGTGGAATGGCAGCGGAAGATTCTTTGCTCCGCTTTTTACAACCAGGTGACAAAATTATCTTAGGAAACGATGCTTACGGAGGGTCTTTTAGATTAATAGACAAAATATATGGTCAAAATAAAATCTCTAATGAAGCAATAGATCTCAGCGATCCAAATTCTCTTAGAGAAACTTGGACTAACGAAACGAAAATAGTTTGGCTTGAAACTCCTACGAACCCACTACTTAATGTTGTAGACATTCAAAAAATCTCCGATATTACTCATGAGCTTGGAGGATTGCTGATAGTCGATAACACTTTTGCTACGCCCTATTTACAAAAACCTATTACTTTAGGCGCTGATGCGGTTGTTCATTCAGCTACAAAATATTTGGGCGGTCACAGCGATGTAGTTGGCGGGTTTGTGGCGACAAATAACGAAAAACTTGTAGAACATCTTTCCTTTACACAAAATGCGGTTGGAGCTGTCCCGAGCCCATTCGATTGCTATCTGGTTTTAAGAGGAATTAAAACACTAGCCGTTCGTATGGATCGGCACTGTGAAAACGCCAAAACGGTCGTAAGCATGTTGAGTGAACATCCAAAAGTAAAACAAGTTTTCTACCCAGGTATTGAAAGCAACAAAGGACATGAAATTGCCGTAAGTCAGATGAGCAACTTCGGCGGAATGGTTTCCTTCACAGTCTCTGGTGGTCTTGCGATGGCAGAAAAAGTTGCTGCTTCTACAAAAGTCTTCACATTGGCAGAATCTCTTGGAGCTGTTGAATCGTTGATCGAACACCCTGGGGTAATGACACACGCATCAGTTGCAGGTTCTGCACTCGAAGTACCGGAGGATCTAATACGTATTTCAGTCGGTATAGAGTCAATCGAAGATCTCGTTGGAGACCTAGAACAAGCACTGGCTATTTAACTAGATTTTGGCGGATTCCTTTCGAATAACTATTTTTAGGTATTCTTCATTATCGGTATTTTTTCAGATCATCCATCAACAGTTGGAGAATCATGGTCGGAACACGCACTTAGGGCTTTAAAAATTTCTTTTTCAATGCTGGCAGCATCAGCTGCTGGAATTGTTCACGCAATATTTCCCTTCGTCTTTAAAACAAAAGCCAGTGAAACAATAAAAAGACTAAATAAGGAAATAGAAAGTATTGAAGCTAAAAGTTCAAACGAATCTTAAGAATCAGATCCTTCTACGACTTTCACCATTCCACCATGCTTTTGGTTTTAGCCGTTCTCCATAATCAAAAAAATCATTAAGCATTAACATTATGTTTCTTAATTTTGTTGAAGCTAAGCGCAAACCTATCCTGTGTCGAAACTTTGTGAAGTCTTTGTTATAGGGACAAACACGCATACAGATCATGCAGTCACTTACTATTTTGCCCCAATAAGAAAAACATTTCTCTCCATCAACAGACCATTTTTTTACACCTGAAATTGAGGACAAATTTAGTTTTACTGGTGAAGGTTCACCATCAGGTATTGCTTTTGGTGGACATGCATCCGTGCACTTTCTGCAGTTTTCGCAAAATTTTGTAACTCCAAACTCAATTTGGTTATCAAATGCCATTGGAGCATTTGTAAAAATTTTGCCAAACCTAACTCTTGGTCCAAATTCACGTGTTATTACCATTCCATGTCTTCCATATTCACCGAGTCCGGCTTGAATCGCTAAAGGAATTGCTAACGCTGTGTCATTTAAACTTGGTACCGCTAAATAGCCAAGGTTTAAAAGCCATTGAGCTGTTGCTAAAAGTACTAACGCATCTTTTGAATAACCTAGGCCTACCGCTGCGCCTGAAAGTGCTGAAGGTACTGTATCAACGAGGTCGTGATCCATTGCTTGACCAATTACTATGACGCCTTGAAGATTTTCTGGAAGACCGACAGGAAGACCTTCAGGTTTTCCTTCACTGGAGCTTCGTGCGTACCGTTGGGTATAAACCCACCGCTCATCAAATTTGCAAATGCCAACTAAATCTGCGCCAAAAAGTTTTGACACTTGCTTAATAGTTTTTGAAGCTTGTTCTGGGCTGCCCAAATCAAAACCTTCTTCTGGGCCGGGCCGTAGTTGACTTAACGGTGAAAGAAACCCATCTCTTAAATCGTCTGCGTCTCGCATTTCAGCGAATACATCTGCAACATGCCATGCGGCATTTCTGATCGCGTAATCTCTCTGTTCAAATCCTGATGCATTGCGCCATTTTTTTAATGGTTCACGATGTGATCTAAAAAATTCGCGTGCGCCATCGGTGGCAATTTCAGAATCCCAAAAAGCACGATTAAAAACATCGTTTACTTGATTGAACCTCTCGAAATTTTCTAATACTTCCCAAGAAGGACCTTTTATTAGATCCGACAATTACTTGAATCCAAAAAAATAAAAACCATTAGTCTCCCCCGTAAAAATTTTAACCTCAATAGGTTGAAGCTAACCAATCCTAGAAGCACAGTTACAGAGAAAAAATCAAATTGGGTTTTTGAGAGTAATCATGCCTTCGGCGGTAGCTAATAGATTTACTAGAGGGCTTTCAGAAATTTCGGGTAACCAATAATTTAGGTCTGAAGAGAAACTCTTCATCAAAGGATGTTCAAACAATGGATTTTGCTCATACTGATCCGTTTCTAAATCAAAAAAGATGTCTTGCATACCGAGAAAATGGACAAGTTTTCCGCGATTATCGCGGTGGACGACTAACCGGCATTCATTTAAAGGAAGCTCAATTCTCTCGGCAAATACTCTGAAGTCAAATTCCCAGTGCACAGTTTTTCGCCATTTATCTGGCTTCCCACCTTCTAAAAAGGTCCTAACTGAATTCCCTTCACACTGTTCAGGAATAGTTATACCTGCTAGGTCTAATAGAGTTGGCATCACATCAACATTCTCTGTGAATTCTTCAATTACTAAACCCTTAGGACCATCTAGAGCCGGATATCTAACAATCATGGGGATATGAAAAGCTTGATCATGAAAACCAAATTTGGAAACTAAACCATGATCCCCCAACATTTCACCATGGTCTGATGTCACCAAAACAATCGTGTCTTCACCCAGTCCTTTTTGATCTAAAAACTTAATCAATCTGCCTATTTGATCATCTACTTCAGTGACCATCCCGTAATAAGTTGCTTTCAATTGAAGCCTGTCAATACTCTCTGAGGGAGCCTTAAAAAAATCAATTGTTGAAAGTGAATCTATGAACGGATGGTCGCTCCCGCTAGGAGATATAGGTTCATCTATATCAACAGGATCATATAAATCGTTATAAGGAGAAGGTACAACAAAAGGTGGATGCGGTCTTAATATTGAAACGTGCATGAACCACGGGTCATGCAAATTTTCTAACCGATCAATTACTTCTCCAACAACAAAAGCGGTCTCAGTTTCATCCGTCTTATACGGTGAAGGCGGCCATGTTTTTCCTCGTCCCAACGGAATTTCAATTTCTTCGATTCCTTTTAGAAATCTTTTTCTATCAGAAACATCATGTCCTTTTTTAGAAAGCCATTGATACCAAGCTTCTCTATCATCTGGAAGTGGGAGAGCTACATTAAAACCTGGCAAATGTCCTTCATAGGTTAAAAGACGTGGATCATTTTCATCTGTTGTCCGTGGGTCAATGGTTGTATCTGTATATCCGAACAACAATGGGTCGTAATCAGCTGCACGAAACTCTCTAGCAATATTTGTAAATTTATTAT